>Ga0315280_10001102_pt1 | contig 47721 bp, 46 predicted proteins | sample YL17G06_40_MG_FD_203697 | JGI IMG/M metagenome (GOLD analysis project Ga0315280, IMG submission 203697) | Sediment microbial communities from Yellowstone Lake, YNP, Wyoming, USA - YL17G06_40 | ecosystem: Environmental > Aquatic > Freshwater > Lake > Sediment | place: USA: Wyoming | collected... | reverse complement strand
GCCATAACACTGGACGAGTGCGTTCGAAAATTCGGAATCATTGACCAGCACTGTCGAGATTTCGGAAGAGACCCGAGCACCATCGAGAGAACACTGCACAGAGAAGTCTACGTTGCACGCGACGGACCAGCGGCGCGCTCAAGAGCACTCCAATCGAAACCATCAGGAATGAGCGAGGAAGCGTTCCTCAAATCGAGAATCATAGGAGCCCCAAACGAATGTGCAAGTCAGTTCAACGATTACGTGGAGCAGGCAGGAGTGCGATACTTCATCCTTCGAGTTCCTGATGCAGTGGAACTTGAGTCACTTCGTCTACTTGCAGGCGAAGTGTTTCCGAATGTGAAATGAATCGAAGAAAATGCAGAGTTACAGGGGCGACAGTTTCGCTACAAGCGATGTCTTGAACTTTCTTCTAACCTTCTCTCTATGGGTTCGCCGAGTATCTGTATGTGTTCTAGCTGATGTGTGCCGAGTCCCCTCTCTTCTGCCAAGCGTAGATGCTTCACGCCTTCCGGAGCTATGCACATGACCGCTGCGCCGACAGCGTCAACCGCCACGGGGTCTGTTCCTGCGATGACCAGATTCATTTCTACGGGGTTGCCGCTCGTCTCGTGACCTTCGCCGGCGATTATCCCGTCTATGACCGCTATCCTCGGCGTTACGGCTGAGGCAAGGTCGACAATGTTCTGGTTCAGATGCCTGTGCATTGATCCCTTCGGGGTCATCGTGCCCATCATATTCTTGAGACTCAAGGTCACACCGGTCCACCTGTGTGGCTTGAGTTTCGGAACACTGATAATCGTGCTTTCGAGTGCGGTCTTGGCTATCTTCACTTTCTTCAAGGTCACGTGATTTGCGGGTGTGACTTCGATGAATTCGTCCTTATTGAGGTCAACCATCCCGACCTTCCATTTCTCGGCGACATCGTGGACTCCCGCAATTCTGAAGGCGTCAAAGGTATCTCCATACCCGGTTCCCTCACCAATGATGACCTCTTTCGTGTCGCGTTTTTTCAGAAACGCGACTACTCCTTCTATGACTCTGCTGTCCGTCGTGATTCCTGTAGACGGATGTTCGGTGTTGACGTAGTTTGGTTTTATCAGAACGGGCTTCTCGGCAGAGACAGCTTCGCTAGCATTGACCATCTCTAGAGCTCTGACTGTCATGTCAGGGGGGTCTGTGCCTCTCACGATTGCGACTTTGCTCATGGACACGATTGATTCAGCTCGCTGAGATAGGCATGCACTCCAAGGTGAGAGATCGGTCTATCGTCAGAGGGGTAGCCAGACGAAAGAGTGCGTGATTCGTGTCAGACGGATTCCATCACGATCGTGGTCAGGGTGGATCTGACCTTGTCGAGTCTGCGCACCTTCCAGGTTACGATCTCCTTGAGTTTGTCCATCGTTTCAGCTTCGATCCTTGCGACAAGGTCGTACACTCCATAGACGAGGTGCGCTTCCTTGACATTCTGGATGTTCCGTAGCTCTTTCAGGACTTCTTGTTCGCCGCCGGCGTCTATGTTCATGAAAACAAAAGCCATTGGCATCGATCATGCCTCACCATGATCTAGCCCGTGACGAATTATGAAGGTTGCCCTCTAAGGGGCGTCCGGCAGACTGGTTTCAAGAATGAGTAGAAAATGGGAAAGGGGGGATTCTTGGCTAGTTGAAGGTATAGACGATCTGGACGTTGACGGTGTACTGTAGCTGTCCCGGCTGTATGGGCACTTGCGATGCCTCGGCCTGTTTGTAGTCCGCTCGAACGGGTTCATAGTAGTAGCCTAGGCTGACTGAGACTGGGCCTACGAGTGAGGTACCCATTGCGTCTGCAATTGCTCTGGCCTTATTGCCGGCATCCTTCACGGCTAGGCCGAGTGCTTCCGTCTGAGCTTGCTCTGCCTTTGCATTGGAGAGTCCGAAGTAGACTCCGCCCATCTCGTTTGCTCCGTTGGAGATTGCGAGGTCAAGCATCTTCCCGACTAGTTTCACGTCATTTACGGTGACGCGGATCGTGTGTCTCACAGAGTAACCGACGAGCATCGGCATCTTTCCAGGTTCTTTGTCTTCTTGGTAGATCGAGCTGAGTGAGAAGTCAGTAGTCTCCAAGTCCTTCTCGGCAATTCCTGCGTTCATGAGTGCGGAGATGACCTTTGCCATCGCGTCGTTGTTCTGTTGCTCGGCCTCCGCTGCGGTTCCTGCCTGCGTTACGACAGAGGCCGTAAACCAGCCGATGTCGGGGGTCATGAAGACAGTTCCGATGCCGCTTACTGAGATTGTCTTTTGTTCAGGTGTGGAAGGGGGACCCACAAGTCCCGGGCTTCTGTATGATGCATAAAGTGCCAAGCTGCCAAAGAGGGCCACCACCACGATGAGCACTAGAACAAGCGCGTACAGCCGCTTCTCTTGGATTTCGGTCATTCAACTCACCTCCGTCGTCTGCTGCATGCTTGCCGCATACTGTAGCGGCCATGATATGAATCCAGGGATTGGAACATGGTGTTCTAAGTTTCGAATGCACTCAAATCTCCCGTAGATATCGAACTGTTCACCATTGTGACAAAGGCCGTCTCAGCGTCAAGGTTTATCTCAGTAGATCAGAGTACTGCAGGACATCCCGAGACGGCGAACGGCTTGTTCAACATCAACATCACCAGCACAGTGCTTGACCGAATCGGAGCTGACGTGAGGCGTCCGTACGAGCGTATCGGGCTGCTCATCGGCTTCATGCTCGACGATGGGCTCTGGATCAACGATGTCGTCCCTGCAGGAAACGAAGACTCGGACACAATTTGCGTCCTTTCCCCCGACAAGTTAGCACGAATAGCAGATGATATTGTACGAGGGAAGGTTGAAGGCAGGATCGTCGGCTGGTATCACTCTCACCCAGGTTTCGGCTTATTCATGTCAGAGACAGACTTGGACACGCACGGCAAGCTACTCCAGTTCTCACCGTTCGTTGTCGCCTTGGTTGTTGACCCGGAAACAAACGAGTTCGGGATCTGGGCGCTCGACCCCGACGCAGGAATTGTACAAGTCTCAAACGAACACATCAGGATCGTCTGACAGAAACAGACGATCACTTCGCTCGTCTATGTCTACGATGTAGCCCTCTTCTGACTCGCTCCAGTTCTCTCGACCATTGATTGGCAAGTCCGAGCTGATAGATCTCCAGTTTGACTCTAGTTTCCTTCCAAATGGGATCGAGTGTGGTCTTTGAGTATCCCATTCTCTCGTACTCTATGACCTGCAGCAGGAGATCCAAGGCATCAGCGCAGTGAACAATCTTTGCTTCGAGCGACTTCGAGGTGTGATACTCTCCGATGGTCGTCCTGAATGTTCGTTCAAGCTGTTCGTTGTGAAGACCCGCCAAGATATGTGAGATGGCTTTGCGTTCGATGTGTTCTTTCAGCTGAGAACCTTTTCTGCCGAGATATCGGAGATACGCCTTGCTGATATCAAAGGTCAGAGATTCCGACAAGTCGTGAAGGATCGCCATCCTCAGAACCTGCTCCACACTCACAACGTGATTTGTCAATCGCATCGTCTCAGACATTGCCAGCGCTATCACAGCAACCGAGTATGAATGTGAAGAAACGGATTCAACGTCGTACTTGCTGATCTTGTAGGATATCCAGCCGCTTCTCGGAACAGCTTTCAGACGCACCAAGTCATCGAGGAATTCGATTGGAATCAAGTGACAGCAGTCCTCATCTCAGAATTCTCACTAGTCGCGAAGATATAACTCTGCGATGCTCTGACGACTAGTGCGCATTCGGCCGGCAAGCGTTAATACACAATCTCGTTTCATGGAACATTTGGTCTTCTGCATTGGGTACGATAGATGAAGGTGCACGCGTGGCAGTTGAGGTCTGCATGGCCGTCAAGCCAGGCGAGCACGTGCTGGTAGTCACTGATTCTTTCACTCGCACAATTGGTGAGGCGCTGGACAGAGCCGCACAGAAAGCGTCTCCGGGGAATGTGAAAACAGTCTTCCTCGAAGACTTCGGCAAGCGACCATTGACCTCACTTCCGAAGCCTCTGGAAGGACTCGTCCCGTGGGCAAACGTGACCTTCTATGCTGCGCGGAGCATAGGCGGCGAATTGGCCATGAGGATACCACTGATCAAGCTTGCAAAGCAGTACGCGCGGCACGGGCACATGCCGTCCATAAATGAGCAGATCATGCAGGAGGGGATGTGTGCCGACTACGGGAAGATCTCTGACATTACCAATCGAATCCACCAGATCGTGGCCACAGCCAAGAAAGCACGCGTCACCAGCCCGGCAGGATCGGACTTGTCTGTGGAGTTCAATCCCAAATGGAGGTGGAAGGTGTCCGACGGCCTCTTTCATACCAAGGGCAAGTGGGGAAACCTTCCAGACGGCGAAATCCACACAGCAGCTTGGACGGCCAACGGAACCGTCGTAGCCGATGAGCTAGGCGACTGGTTCGATCAGAAATACGGTGTCCTAGAGAAATCGCCGGTCAGGATAAGTGTCCAAGACTCGCGAGCGAACCTGAAAACTATCGAATGCTCCAATAGAGAACTGAGAGAAGACTTGGTCAAGTACCTACAAACAGATCAGAACAGTAACAGACTAGGAGAGTTCGCGATCGGGACGAACATATACGTGAACCAACTGATCGGAAGACTGCTCCAAGACGAGAAGATTCCATATGTCCATGTTGCCTTTGGAGATCCCTACCCTGACGATACCGGAGCCGACTGGGAATCGAAGACCCACATCGACGCGATCATGAAAGATGCAACTCTCTGGGTCGACAACAGGAAGCTGATGGAGAAAGGCCGCCACTTGCTGTAGAGCGCGTCAGCATTCAACCGCGTTCAGTTGAGCAAGCATCTGCTCGATTCTGACTGTGCATTCGACGAGCTGCTCGCTATTTCGCTTGATCTCATTTAGTGATATCATCGTCTGCATCAAGTCAAGAACTGGGGTACGGCAAGTATAAGCAAGAGAGACGGGTCAAAGTACTGGAGCTGACCGCTCGGATTCTGGCTCTGGAAACGCTTAATTGCGGTCCAAATCGTACCAACACCGTTTCACTGGGGCGCAGCATTCGGCTCGGTCGATGCAGTTGTACAAGCCAGGGATAATCGAGAGGATCGTGGGGCCGGTCGTTGTAGCTCGGGATATGCTGGGCGCCCAAATGTACGAACTCGTCAAAGTCGCCGAGGCAGGCCTCATCGGCGAGGTCATAAGAGTAGAGGGCGACCGAGCGACCGTTCAGGTCTACGAAGAGACCGTCGGAATCAAACCAGGCGAGCATGTAGAAAGAACCGGCAAACCTCTCTCCGTGGAACTAGGCCCTGGCATGATCAACCAGATCTACGACGGAATACAACGACCTCTCCCAACACTCAGAGAGATCGCAGGAACCTTCATCGAGCGCGGCGTCACGTCTCCGGCGCTCGATCGAAAGAAGACTTGGGCATTCGTACCGAAAGTCAAGGCAGGCCAGAAGATTATTGGAGGCGACATTCTCGGTGAAGTGCGAGAAACTGTACTGGTCACCCAACGTATTCTCGTACCCCCAGATGTTGCAGGCAATATCAAAACGATCGCAAAAGAGAGCGACTACAAAGTCACAGACGACATCGCTGAAGTCGAGACACAGAATGGAGTCGTGAAGCTACAGCTAATGCACACGTGGCCTGTCAGAAAGGCTCGACCAATCAAGTCCAAGCTTGCCTCAGTCGTACCGCTCGTCACCGGCCAGAGAATCATGGATTTCCTCTTCCCAATAGCAAAGGGTGGAACGGCGGCCATTCCTGGAGGGTTCGGGACCGGCAAGACTGTGATGCAGCAGCAGCTTGCCAAGTGGGCAGATGCCGAAATCATAGTGTATGTGGGATGTGGTGAACGCGGCAACGAGATGACCGAAGTCCTTGAGACATTTCCGAAGCTGAAGGATCCTAGAAGCGGGCAGCCGCTCATGGCTAGGACGATATTGGTCGCGAATACGTCGAACATGCCGATAGCGGCACGAGAGGCCAGTGTCTACACGGGTATCACGATGGCGGAATACTTCAGAGACATGGGCTACGATGTCGCATTGATGGCGGATTCCACGTCCAGATGGGCAGAAGCGCTCAGAGAGATTTCCGGCAGACTTGAGGAGATGCCGGGTGAGGAAGGATACCCCGCCTATCTCGCATCCAAGCTGGCCGAATTCTATGAGCGCGCGGGTAGAGTAGAAGTCCTTGGCAGCGAGTCAAGAGCAGGCTCAATATCCGCAGTAGGGGCAGTTTCGCCGTCCGGCGGAGACTTCTCAGAGCCGGTTACACAGAATACACTTCGGATCACCAAAGTCTTCTGGGCTCTGAGCAAGTCGCTGGCGGAGCGACGTCACTTCCCAGCCATCGATTGGCTCACGAGCTACTCGCTCTACCTCGACTCGGTAGAGGAATGGTATCGGACGAAGACCAAGCAGCCATGGAAGGATCTGCGACGAGATGCCATGTCCCTCTTGCAACGGGATGAAGAGCTCAGAGAGATCGTAATGCTCGTCGGCCCAGATGCTCTGTCGGAAAGTCAGAGGGCAACACTGGAAGCGGCTCGCATGATCAAAGAGGATTTCCTCATGCAAAGCGCGCAGCACCCAATCGACAGTTACTGCTCGCCTGAGAAAACAACCGAGATGATTCGCCTGATCTTGAAGTTCCATGAGAGAATGACGAAGGCGGTTGAGCAAGGAGTGTCCCTGCAACGCATACTCGACATCCCCGTCAGGCACGACATCGCTCGATGCAAGATCGAGCCATCGGAAGGATTCGGGGAAGTTGCGAGAGGGATCGAGCAGAGACTGGAGGATCAGCTCAGGCAGCTTACTGCTGAGGCAGTCAGCTCGGAGGGATCACCCGCATGAGTCTCATGTTGAGAGAATACAGAACCATCACGAAGATTGCGGGGCCGCTCCTGTTCGTGGAAGCTGTCACGGGCGTTGGCTTTGGGGAACTCGTTAGGATCGCCGTTCCTGACGGCTCCGAGCGTAGAGGACAGGTCCTTGAAATAAGCGACAAGATGGCCGTCGTTCAGGTCTTCGAAGGCACTTCTGGACTAGATGTTGAAAAGACCGCCGTCAGATTCACAGGCGAGACCATCAAGCTGTCGGTCTCGTCGGACATGCTCGGCAGAGTCATGGACGGGAGCGGCAATCCAATCGACGGTGGACCGAACATCATACCCGAAGACTACTGGGACGTTCACGGTGCGCCAATCAACCCCTACGCAAGAACCTACCCGAGAGAATTCATTCAGACCGGAATCTCGGCAATCGACGGAATGAACACACTTGTCAGAGGACAAAAGCTTCCACTATTCTCCGGTGCAGGTCTTCCACACAATGCAGTCGCAGCGCAAGTTGCGAGACAAGCTCAGGTTCGAGGCTCAGGAGAAACCTTCGCAATTGTATTCGCAGCCATCGGCATCACAGCCGACGAGGCCAGGTTCTTCCGAGAGGATTTCGAGAAACAAGGTGCCTTCGAGCATGTGACGATGTTCGTGAACTTGGCCGACGACCCTGCGATAGAGAGGATAATCACACCAAGAGTCGCACTCACTGCAGCCGAATACTTCGCGTTCAAACTCGGCATGCACGTGCTAGTCATCCTTACTGACATGACGAATTATGCAGAAGCACTTCGGGAGATTTCGGCAGCCCGGGAAGAAGTGCCGGGAAGACGAGGTTATCCCGGATACTTGTACACCGACCTATCCACAATATACGAGCGGGCTGGAAGGACGCACACCAGCAAGGGCTCGATCACGCAGATGCCGATCTTGACCATGCCACACGACGACATCACTCATCCGATCGCCGATTTGACCGGATACATAACCGAGGGGCAACTCATCGTCGATAGAGGGCTCCACAGACGTGGCATCTATCCTCCGATAGATGTCTCTCCGTCGCTGTCGCGTCTCATGAGGGAAGGAATAGGGAAACATAGGACACGCGAGGATCACAGAGAAGTCTCAGACCAGCTCTACTACGCGTATGCTGAAGGGCGCGCCTTCCGTGATCTAGTCGCAGTGGTTGGAGAAGAGGCGCTTTCGACGAGAGACAAACTCTACTTGAACTTCGCCGATGCCTTCGAGAAACGATTTGTGAGACAAGGCGAATACGAGAACAGAGACATAGAACAGACACTTGACCTCGGCTGGGATCTCCTATCTATGCTGCCCGAAGTTGAGCTCAAACGCATCGATCCGTCAACAATCGCGAAGCACCATCCTAAACACAGGGGCAAAGGAACGCATAATGTCTGAAGTCATTCCGGGCATTCATCCAACGCGGATGGAGCTGCTCGCCCTCAGAAAGAGGCGGGACATCGCAGAAAGAGGAAGAGACCTTCTAAGAGAGAAACTGGACGCCCTCGTGATTGAATTCTTCGAATCCGTCCGCAACATATCTGCGCTGAGAGAACGTTCTCATGCGCTTCTGGAAGAAGCATACGCCCTTTTCATAGAAACCCAGATGATCCATGGTTCTGCGAAACTCGAGCAACTATCCATTGGAGTCGAAGACCGCTTCGATCTCGAAGCTGAGACAAGAAACGTGATCGGCGTCACTTTGCCAGACATGCAGCTGAAAGTGTCACCGCTCAAGAGTGCGCCCTACAACCTGCTAGCGACGTCAGCGAGACTGGACGATGCGACCATGAAGATGGCTGAGACCTTGAAGGCGATTGCCGAGCTGTCAAGTGCGGAAGCAGCGACCAGAAAACTCGCAGAAGCCATAGCCTCAACTAAAAGACGTGTCAACTCACTTGAGTACATAATAATTCCACGCGTTCTCGGATCGATAAGATACATCCAGATGCACTTGGAAGAACGTGAGCGTGAAGACTTCTTCAGATTGAAGCGGATAAAGAGCCGAATGGAGAAACAGGCAAGAGCTGCCTAGTCAACTGGTGAGCACACACAAAACCGCTCCTACCAACGACGGTTCAAATTCAAGCGCCCACACTAGCCTACCCCACACACACAAAATGCCGGTCCCTTGGTGCGGGCACCCAGATTTGAACCATAGAATCATGTGGGGACCATACAGAGGAAACGTAGATGGCTGGGTTCGGTGCTTCGAAACTGGTGCAGTTCATTCGGAGGAACAAAGATCGCGTCTGCGGGTCCAATTTCATATTCTCGGTCCTGATGCCTCACAAAACCCTTGCCTTCGAGGACATAGACCTCGTGTTCCCAATCGTGACTGTGAAGCGGCGTGTGTCCTCCCGGCTGGATCGTGAAATGTCTCATTGCGAATGTTGGAGCGCCCACCGACTTGTCAAGCAGCCACTTAATCTTCACACCTTCCGCCCCCTCTTCCTCAACCGGCGCATCCTCTTTCGCGTCGACGTTCACCTTGCAGAAACCCATCGAAACCACGAGAACGACGTTTCAGCATAACCTTCCTGATAACCCTGCTGGAGAATGGATCTCAGCTGATGAGCTAGAGTCTCGAATCTTTCGACAACTATAACACTTGTCGGACGAGTCACGCGGTCAGCTGTCTGGATCGGGTTGGATTGTTGTGTGTGACTTTATGAAAGACGTTGTATAATGTGTCTTGGCTGGTTTAGTCCGTCGAGACCCTGGTCTATGCGACCGAGTGTGTGACTGGACTGAATCCTGAGCTGCTAAAGAACTGGGCTCCGGCGCCCGGATGAGTGAGTGCAGCCTGATGCCAGCCCGAAGCTGAAAGGGAAAGATGAGACTCGAAGCGATAGATGCAGATAAGCGGAACTGCGAAAGCTTAACTCGATCGCTGACCATGGAGAGAACGGCTGGCATCGGACAAACTTAGGATCACCAACCAGGACCACAACATCTTTCATGAGTGGGTCCCTTGGTGTGAGCATCGTAATTTGAACTATTGAATTTGCATGTGAGTCATCTGGTGAGTTCGAATCGCGTGACTTGTAGAGGAATCACGATCATGAGGAATCGTCGTGTGTGCTCTCTCTTGTTTAGAACTTGAAGAGGATCTTCTTGAAATTGACGATCTTTCCGTTCCTGATTTCGACGTTTTCCTTTCTTAGCAACCTAGTCTTCTCCTTCACGGTCTTGCCAGAGGTCTTTCCTCCAAAGCCGCCAATGGTCCCGTCAGATCTTACTACTCTGTGGCATGGGACTCTCGGGGCATAGGGATTCTTGCGGCAAGCGTTCCCAACAGCCCTGTATGCCTTGGTGTTCAATCTCCTAGCGATCTGACCGTAGGTCGTAACTCTACCTTTGGGAATCCTCTCCATGAGCTTCCAGACTTTCTCCTCGAAGTTCATCCTCAAGGTCACCTGATTGTTCATCGTTACTTCCTCACATCGATGAGGATCCGGGATAAAAGGGATGGCGGCACCTTGAGGATCTATCTCACTGAGAATTCTAATTGGCCAGACTTGTGAGATCTACTGACTCATCGCTGAGAAGCGAGATGTCTTCGATGGACAGTCGACTCAGAATCAGAGTCTTAGCCGCCTCTGCTTCCTTGGAGGGGCGAATGACCGATAGATAGGCCTGCACGCGTCCCTGGCTAAGATAGAACTGCGCAAATCCTTCCCTTTCCGAAAGTTCTAGTGGGCCGCCTCGAACAACCACATCTCGCTGTGTCGCATCTCCCCACACTTCGATTCGTAACTTGAACATGGTTGAGAAGAAGTGTGGCAAATCGATGCATCTCTCTTGAGCTCCCGCCATGTTGGCTCCCGCTATCTCACCATGTTTCACAGCAACGTCATAGTGTTCGAGTCGGAGATGCTTGCCGTACAGTCGACTGTAGAAAGACGCGACATCGCCAGCTGCATAGATCCCTTTGTTTTCTGTCTCAAGTTGCTCATTGACTAAGATTCCTTTGTCAACCGGAAGCCCGGCTTCTTGGGCCAGTTCCACGTTAGGTGCGATCCCGATACCGACCGCGACAAAATCACCAAGAACCTTCTTCCCCGTCTTTGTCTCGACTCCAGCAACTCGACCATTTGCCTCCACAAAACTGGCTGCCGTCTCGTTTGTAAGAACGTGGACGCCTTGCTCGGTGAAGTACTCTGTTATCCATTGGGCGGTCTCAGAGTCGAGTGGCACATTCAGGAGTGACGGCCCAAACTCGACTATTGTAGTGTCGAGTCCTTTCTGTACGCAGGCCGCGGCGATCTCGCATCCGATGAAGCCCCCACCCACAATCACCGCACGGCGCGCCGAGGACATGGCCGCTCGAATTGCATCAGAGTCCTCTATGGTACGGAGGCAGCAGATTCCAGGCAGGTCGCCGCTTGGTATTGGGAGGCGACGTGGACGGCCACCGGTCGCCAACAGAAGGCGTTCGAACTTCAGCTCCCGACCATCGTCCAAGACCGCGGTTCGAGAGTAAGTATTCAGCCGCTGTACGCGGTGGCCAAGCAGGACCTCTACGTGCTGCTGCTGGTAGAATTCGGGTTCCTGGAGAAAGAGGCTCTCTTGGCGGAGTTTCCCTGTCAGATATCCCTTTGAAAGTGCGACGCGATCGTAAGGCAGATGCTGTTCATCTGACACGAGCACGATGCGCCCTTCATGCTCTCGCGCGCGGATTGCTTCAACCGCGGATCCGCCAGCTAATCCTCCACCCACAATCAGGTGTCGCGTGCCATCCATGACCAACATCAGCCTGCTACTTGAGCTAGAATGGTTGGATACGTATGCTCAGGCTTGATTCTTCTGTTTGAGTCTGAGAATCGCTTCTGCTAGGTCTCCGCCCACTTCTTTCAGCGCAGTCTTTGCTTCATCTAATGATTTACCGGTCTGTTCTGCAACCAGTTTGGCATCTGCTTCTGGAATTTCTAGTGGAGGCGCTTCGGCTGTTGGAGTTCTCTCATGGGATGATCCGCCGGTGACTTGGTACATCTTCTGTCCTTGAACAACGACTGACGTGACGGCGGGTTCTTCGATGACGATCTCGCGGGTAGGGGTCCGTATTAGCACCTCGGTTACTCCCTCGATCTCGTCGACTTGCATCCCCATCTTCTGCATCATTCGTTTGGCATCTCTGCCCTGAGGGGCTCCCTTCACAGCCTTGTACGCCTTGTATGCCATCTTCGAGACAACCGACCAAGATTCGTGATCATTCGTTTTGGGATAAGTCTGTTGTGTCTGTTCCGATGCCTCGTCTCGTCTTCACGGCTGCCCCTCGCTTGAACTGAGTCATCTCGAATCCAGCCAAGTGTGCTCGCCCAACGGCTAACAGTTCACGTTTCTCGTCGACTACTATGACCTCGTCCTGGGGATGGATCGAATGGTCGGCTGAAACAACATGCTTTGCAAAGACGTTTCTGCCGGCCTTGATGAATTCCGTCACATCGCTACGGACTACGACGACTCGAGGGGGCGTCTTCATTGATCTCAAGATGAAGTCAGCCCCTTGAGGTGTCAGGGCTAGAAAACCGTCTCTCGCCCTCAGAGTGGAAATCAACTTGCCGTCACGAAAGATTAGACGTATCTTGTTTGTCTTTCCCGATCTTGTGATTTCGATCTTACCCTTGAAGAGCTTGTCACCTAGGCGTTTTCCGAATTGGTAATTCGCAATGCCTCTCAGTTTCCTGAGATCTTGCCAGGTCGCTTTCTGCATCAGGTGACACGCTTCGACTAGAACGACCAAACCATTTAAGCGTGGACATGGTTCCTTTTGCGCGGTCGGGTTCGCATTTTGAACTGCGACATCTGCGGGCGCCAGATCCACGGAAAACCGAATCGGGTCGTCATCGAGGGCGCACGAATGATGGCATGCGAATCGTGTGCCAGACTGGGCAAACCGTACGAAGAGCCCAGGGGGCTTCCTCCAACAAAGCCCGGCGCCACCGCAAAGCCGATGCCTATAGTGGTACCCCGCCCCGCTCCAACTCGTCTGGCTGATGGGCGAGCTCCGAGAGAGGTTCGGGAGCTCGATATTGCAGACAACTATCCACAGATCATACAGAAAGGCCGAAGAAAGCATGACCTAACCCAGGAAGAGCTCGCGATGAAGGTCAAAGAGCATCTCTCGATCATCCAGAAGATAGAACTTGGCAAGATGGCCCCTGACATACGATTGGCGAAGGCACTAGAGCACGTCCTACGAGTCAAGTTGCTGGTGCCCACAAGCGAGCCACCTCTGCCAAAGCCTTCCACGACTCCGACAAAGGAGATCACCCTCGCTGACGTCGCCAGAATACGCAAGAAGGAAGAGAAAGACGCACACGATCTAGAAGCAAAACCGACCTAGGTTCTCTTTTCGGTCAGGTTCACAACCTGTTTTCCCCGCGCTGATGGAACGATCTTCACTTCTGCATTCCTGAACTCTGTCGAGAATTGCTTTCCTTCGAAATACCTGTCAAGGAATACAGCCAACGCGCTGACCTCACTTATCGGCTGGTTCGTTATGGCAACATTCCATGTTGCAAGCTCGTACACTTCACCCGGAACCTTCTCCGCACCCACCACCACGAGTTTTGGATTATGTGAGGCTCTAATCTCGTCGACCACATGCGGCAGCAGCAATCCGTATGCCGTCAGATGGACTATGTCTCCCCCGTTTGCCTTCCAATCCTTCATCACCTGTCTCCATGGTTGATCCATCTTGATCCAGAAGGTGCCTCCGAATCGCTGAGTAACGTCCCGAACCGTCTGTTCTAATGCAGTGTCGACGACATCCGCAAGGAGTAGTCCATCTGCACCGAAAGCTCTGGCTGTTAAACACACGTGGGTGGTAACCCTGAAGTCCCGCGGGATTCTGTGCCCAAGGCGAAGGACGACAAGTTGCTCAGTCAATCTCTGATGCCTGCTAGTAGTAGGGTGAGGCTTCGAGGCTGAAAAGGTTCTCACGGCTACTCTCTAGGGTAATTGGAAGAAGATTAAAGGGATAACTGACTAAGGGTATGTGTCCGCCTCGGAGATGGCTCTGACTTGGCAGTTTTGGATGAGGAGCTGGCGAAGGTAGCTCGTCTCTTCGGTGGTGAAGATGCGGTCACGGTGATCAACATCCTGAAGAAGAAGAGTGAAGCCACCGACGAGATGCTCGCAAACGAATCCACAGTGAGGCTGAACACGGTAAGGAAGATTCTCTACAAGTTCTACGACCATGGCTTGGTCTCATGCACCCGTGTGCGTGACGAGAAGACGAGTTGGTTCATCTTCTACTGGAAGCTGCAGACGGATCAGCTCGATGCTTTCATCCGCAGTAGAAAGAGGCGTGTTCTTGAGAAGTTGAGGCAGAAGCTCGACTATGAGAGAGACCACAGCTTCTTCGTGTGCAAGAAGTGCGGTGATGTGCGAGTCACGTTCGAAGAGGCTATGGAGTCATCTTTCAGGTGTTCGAAATGTGGTGGCCAACTTGAGAGCGCCGACAATGCCCCCGTTGTTGAGTTCTTGGACAGGCGGATTAAGCAGATAGAAGCCGAGCTTAAGCAGTGACACACCAACCCCTCTTCCATCCTTTACCGACGTGAGTTCGATCACGATGAACAGCAAGCTCGTGATAGCCGAGAGGGTTCCGTATCTTGACCGTGAGGCATTGAGGACACCTCTCGAAGCAAGACTTGGCCAGCTGTCCTCTGGCTTGGATGTTTCAGTGCGACTCGAAGGGGTGACTAGCAACGGATTCGTCAGGATCAAAGTCCAAGGAACGGATTCTGAGGTCTTCACGGAACTCGTCAAGAGAAAGCTCCGGATCGCGCCTTGTGAATTCTCGGAAATTGAGATTGATGACAATCTCAAAGCATACGTGACCAAGATCGACCTGAAACGGCAGAGAGTTGAAGTTGAAATTGGACCGGTTTCCATGCGTGTCAAAACGGTGATAGCCAGAGAAGGGTTGGCAGCTCAACTGTGCGACGGAAGAGACATTCCCGTTGACAAGATCGCAGGAACCTACTGCATCCATGAGGATGTTCCCATATCCGTCAGAATCACGTCAATAGATCGTGATAGTAGACGTGTCGAAGCTTGGCTTTCGGATGATCAAGTTGCTCAATTCGAGCAGTGGAGAAGGCAAAGGTTACACAGAATAATCGCGGTCGGGGGCTTCCAAGACAGACTACGTGAGGCCATGCGTCTCTCGAAAGTCGAGAGGGACATTGCTGAGTTAGAGGAATTGGCTCTTACAGCACATACGCTCGTCTGCACGCTCGGGACGGAGGCTCCCGGAATCATTGCGAAGATTGGTCGATACATCAGCGACTTCAAACTCTATACCTTTCTACCCGAGAGAGTGGACAGGTTCCGGTCGGGCGTTGCAGAGCGATAATATGCGTCTCCTTCCAAGAACCGAAGGTTAGCATAGTCTTGCTCGTTTCAGAGTGAATTGAAGATGCAGACCTGGCGTCTTCTCGACTTCGAGTACCCTGATGCTCCATCCAATCTTGCGTTGGAGGAGGCACTGGCGAGACAGGTTGGAAACGGGCAGTCGCCCCCGACCCTTCGCCTGTGGAGAAACTCGAAGGCTGCAGTCATCGGGGAGAATCAGTCCGCGGAGCTTGAGCTGCAACTGGACGCCTGTAGAGAGCTGGGCGTGGAAGTCGTCAGACGCTTCACCGGAGGCGGAGCGGTCTACCACGACCTGGGAAACCTAAACTACTCAATGTGCACGTCGAAGCCATCCCGCTCAAGCCTTGAGTTCCAGAATCTAGTATTCAGGCAGGCCCTCGACTGTGTCGCTGTCTGCTTGCGAAGTCTAGGTCTGGATTCGACTGTAGTTCCCGTCAACACGATAATGGTTCACGGACGAAAGATCTCGGGTGGAGCAGGAGCGATTCGCTGGGGGTCCGTCTTCTATCATGGTTCGATCTTGGCGAATACGGATCTTGAGATGGTGTGGAAAGCTCTTCGACTGCAGCAGACGACGGCGCCTGCCAAGTTCGTTCAAAGCACTCGTGCTCCCGTGACCTCGCTGGAGAGGGAACTCGGCAGAGACATCTCGATCGACCGTGTCAAGGGAAGCCTCAGCGACACTTTCGCAGAAACGTTCAAAGCACGTCTTGTTGCCGGACCGGCAACAGGACAGGAACTGAACGCGGTCTCGGGTCTGGTCAAGGAGAAGTACGGCAACAACGAATGGAATCTGAAGATGTAGACTACTTCCTGAGCTGAGGAACTCGACAGGAGAAAATGGAATCCAACAGCGGGACAAAATCGAGCGCGGCTCCGTAGTCAAAGCTACGTAATGCAGAAATAAGTCCGGGAACAGTCCACCGGCAGTTGAGATGTGTTGGCTAGATCGTTTCCAGCCTCGGCCGCTTGTTTCCTATTGATGCTTCTGGCTTTGTCGATGCTATGCCCGAATGTGGTTACCGCGTCCGGTCTAATCAGAAACGGTTCCACAGTTCAGAGTTCGTCGCACAGCGTAATCGCTGATTCTCCGGGCCAGTACTACTGGTACTATTGCTACCCGTGGGACTACTCACGGTGTTATACCTACTACTGGGGGCCTTGGTGGCACTACACGTACCCCTATGATTACTACACACCAAGCACTGAGACAAAGAAGACGTTCGAACTCAAGGTCGATACTAATCCGGCCGGGATCGCTTCCGTGAATGGCAAGGGAACGTACAACCAAGGCACAGTCGCATCATTCAGCCTGGCTTCTGTCATCGTGCCCGCTGGCGCAAACCAGCGTTACGTCTTCTCACATTGGAGCGGAGACTTCTCAGGGAGCGCACCCAGCGGCGCAGTCACGATGGATTCTGCAAAAACCATTGTCGCGAACTATCGCATCGAGAACTATCTGAAGGTGTCAGTGGATCCTCCGGGCATCACCTATGCAACTGGGGAGGACTGGTACGCTTCAGGCGAGTCCGTATCGATAGGTGCTGTCCCCCCACAGATTCCCGGTGGCGATGGGATCCGGTATGTCTTTCAGCATTGGATAGCCGATTCGGTTCCAGTATCAGGAAATTCCATCGAGGTCACGATGGATGTTCCTCACACCGTCGTAGCGCATTACAGGACACAGTATCTTCTCACGGTCTCATCGGAATACGGAGCCGCCCAAGGAGGAGGATGGTATGACGCCGGGGACTCCGCTGGGTTCTCAGTCACAACTCAGGTTGAAACTGGATACGGAGTGAGACAGGTCTTTGACAGATGGACCGGAGACGTGGAGTCAAGTTCCTCAACCGGCACGATCATCATGGACTCACCTCACAATGTGAGAGCTGTTTGGAGAACTGACAGCACGATCCTGTACGCAACAATGGCGCTTGGCATCGGAGGCGCATTCGTGCTTGGAATCGGGCTGGTCGCAATCGCGATCACTAGGTCGCAGCCTAAGCCTGCCCCACTGACTCCAACCCGACCAGTAGCGACAGATGAGATGCCTCCTGAGAAAATGAAGCCGGCACAGTCCAGAAAGAAAGTCAAACCGCCACCGAAGACTACCTAGTTGGAACTTTCTCCTACACACGGGCTCTTCTCGGGGAGGGAGGAGGCTTACTGCCCTCCGTTAAGCTGTAGAAAGCGTGAAATTGTGGTCTCGTGACCCGCTAGATGGAGTCGACTCATGTTCGAGACTCGAATGACCAAACTGTTAGATGTTGAGTACCCTATCGTCGGCGGCGCCATGATGCATGTCTCCAAGCCGGAATTCGTGGCGGCAATCTCGAATGCTGGAGCGTTAGGGATGATGGCCTCTGCTATGTATGAGAGCCAGGAGGAATTCCGCCAGGCCGTCAGCAAGGTAAGAGCTCTCGCGAAGAAGCCATTCGGTGTGAACCTAAGCCTATTCCCCGCAATGCGTCCCATCGACAACGACCTCTACATCGACGTGATATTGGAGGAGCATGTGCCGATCGTAGAGACTAGTGGACATCGTCCACCGGAAGACTTGCTTGCGCGACTGAAGGCTGGAGGCGTCAAAACGATGCACAAATGCGTTAGCGTCCGGCACGCGTTGAGCGCCGAGAAAGCCGGGGTAGATGCCGTAACGGTCTTTGGAACCGAGGGAGGCGGGCACATAGGCGAGGTCGGACTGACCACGATGGTTCTTGTGCCCCGAGCTGTAGAAGCGCTCAAGGTGCCGGTCCTAGCTGCTGGTGGCATCACCAACGGAAGAGGACTACTGGCTGCGTTGGCCCTGGGTGCCGACGGGGTCACCATAGGTACACGGCTATTGGTGACGACGGAATGTCCGATTCATGAGAATCTGAAGCGAGCCTTGGTATCGGCGACAGAACTTGACACGTTGCCGATTCTCGGATCCTTGCAGAACACTCTTCGTGCCTGGAAGAACTCCGCCGCACTCAAAGTGGCTGAGCTGGAATCACATCAAGCTGAGCTGGGGGAGATCCTGTCAATAGTTGCCGGCACGGCGACGAAGCGCATGTACGAAGATGGCGACTTGGATGCTGGCGTCATTCCCTGCAGTCAAAGCATAGGTACCGTGCACGAGATCAAGCCAGTCGCCCAGGTCATCGACGAGATGATGCGAGAGGCGTCAGAGACACTGGAGCGTCTGGCCAAGTAGAACACAAGGGAGAGCAGAACGGGCCCGCAGTATCCGCTACCGTGCGCCTACTAGCGAATAAGGCTGGTTCCCGTTCGCATGTTTCTCGGGTGTATGACACCCTTCTTCGGATGTATGACACCTTGTGCTCATGGTACGTATCGGAAAACGACGCTGTACTTATATAGGAACACTGATGTACCACTAGGTGTAGGCGTGAAACAAGATGGAAATCGAAGAAATCCTGAACATGGGCGCATACCGAAAGAACGCACGAGGCCTTCAACTAAGAAGGCTACTCTCAATAGTCCTGTAGAATGGCGAGCCCGGTTCTGTGAAACCCTAGGCTGCACGGTCGCGCAGCCATCGGGCAACGGCATATAGGGTCGGATTGCTGCTTACGTCAGCAATTGGGATTCGTACGTTCATCTCCTGCATGAGAACTGCGCTTTCATAAGTGGGCATACGGGCGAACACGACGCTGGCCCAATGCATCCTACCCTTCATCTGCTCAGCCACGACATCATCGCTTGCAGGCATTGCAGCATAGGTGAACGCAATCCCATTCGCCCACATCAGACTTCTCCCCAGAGACCCCAGTGGGACTCCGAAGCTCTGGATTTCCAGCAACGCCGGTAGAGAGTACTCGACAACCTCATGGATGATGATCTCCTCCCATGGTTGGTATGTTATCTTGACCATTCACCATCACTGCAGCTAACTCATGACTCACCAATGGATAACGATTCTGAATCCCGCGGATTTGCGAGGAAAGTGGTGGGCCGGACCGGGATCGAACCGGCGACCTTCGGCGTGTAAAGCCGACGTTCAAGCCAAGCCTAGGCTTTCTAACCAGCTGAACTACCGGCCCTCGCACCGTTAGGTCTGCTACTCTCAGTCATAACGGTTCGGGTCTCCCTTGCCAATTTGTGCATCCGCAGCTACCCTGGCCGCGGTCCCCATGTTCGATTGATGGATAGCTGAGTACCCCCTTTTTTCTAGGAGATTGTTCCGGCTCGTAGGCTTGTAGAGGTAATCTTATCTCTGATGAGCCATCGAACCAGTCTGGAATCCGAATCTTGAATATCGTTCATGTCATAGGAACTGGGACCATTGGCGAACCGCTAATTGGCCTCCTAACGGATTTCCGCGAAGAGCTCGGGATCGACGAAGTGACATTCTCCAAACGGACTCCGTTGCTGACGGACCGAACGAAGGTCTGGGATCTTCTCAAGCGAGACGCAAAGCTATGCGTTGAGAAGGAGAAGTGGAAGAAGTTCCAAGAGTTCGAAATGGAACCGACATACGAGTACGAGGAAGGAATACGCCGTGCATCCGTCGTAATCGACTGCACCCCGTCCGGAACAGGTCTGGACAACAAGAAGAAGTACTATGAGAGAATGGAAGGTCCACGAGGTTTCATCGCACAAGGCTCAGAGTTCGGATTCGGTACAATCTACGCTCATGGTATAAACGATAGTGCATTTTCCGGATCGCAGAGGTATGTACAAGTGGCTTCATGCAACACGCACAACATTGCAGCAATCATCAAGACGCTTGCGTTCGAGGGTGGAATGTCTCGTCTCAAAGAAGGCCGCTTCGTTTGTATGCGTCGATCCTCAGACCTCAGCGAAGAGAAGGGGTTCACGGCCAGCCCGAAAGTGGACGAGCACGATCATGGGCGATTCGGAACACACCACGCTCGTGATACGCACGCACTTTTCCAGAGCATTGGTTGCGAGCTTGACATATTCTCAAGCAGCATCAAGATTCCGACCCAATACATGCATTCGATCTGGTTTTCGCTCGAGCTCTATGGAGCCACCACACTTGACGAGGTACTGGCTCGGATCAAAGCAAATCCGTCCATAGCCACCACGTACAAGGATCAAACCGCCCTGGCATTCTCGTTTGGCCGAGACCATGGTCACTATGGGCGTATTCTCAACCAAACGATAGTTGTGTTGCCAACGTTGTGCGTTAGGAATCCCGGAGAAGTCTTGGGATTCACGTTTACCCCACAGGACGGCAACAGTCTGCTGAGCAGCGCGGCGGCGACTGAACGGCTGCTCTATCCTGAGAACTGGCGCGAGAAGATGAAATGTCTTGAACCGTTTCTCTTCAAAGAGATCTAGGGACCGGGCTTCCAAATCGGTCTCTGATAGCTCTGGTCCGTGAAGGAGAACGGGTAGGGCTTTCCAAGCGTCTCAGAGTACACAATCTCACTGATCGTTCTTCTCGGAGTGTTCTCGGGGCTCTCCGCTGCATAGCCAATGGGCAAGATAGCAATCGGACGTTTGCCTTCCGGCGCCCCAACAGTCTTCGCAACCGCGTTGTCGTCGAATGCTCCAACCCATGTCGACGCCAATCCGAGTGAAGTACCTGCCAACTGAGCATATGCTACTGCGATAGTCGCGTCCTGAATGCAGTAGAGCTCAGAACCTCTTCTTCCATACTTCCTTGAAGAACGGTCAAGACATGCGAGGAATACTAGGCATGCGGGCGCTTCCTCAACGAAGCCCTGGCCAAAAGCGTCCATCGCCAACTCTCGCCTACGTTTCGGATCCTTGACGACAACGATTTCGTATGCTTGTAGATCGCCCGCGGACGGTGCAAGGTTCACAGTCTCAATGATCCTGCGTATCTTGTCTTCTCCAACGGGCTGGGAGAGGAAGGCCCGGACTGAACGTCTCGCTTTCACAGTCTCAAAGTAATCCATCCTGTCGCACCCTCGATGGAGACAGTTGCTGACGGTAGAGATGTAACGCTTAGTGTCAGACAGTTCTCGTTCGAAACGCGTCCTCTAGATTCCGAGGGCTATGAATAGAGCCGTCAGAAGACCAACAATGAAAGTGATCACTAGAACGAGCGGAACGTGGCTTCTCAGAATCTCGCTTTCTAGCTTCGCTTCTGCTCCTATTGTCGCAGCTGCGTTGTTGATCTTGGATGGGGTGATCGCTGAGGCGATGCCGCCACCGTTTGCGTGGGATCCATAGATCGTCATGAAAGCGGAGCTATTCTGTCCGGCTTCGGTGAGTCCTATGCCTTCAGCGGCCTTGTGTTGTATCGGGAAGAACATCACATTCGAGCTTGCCTCAGATCCTCCGACCACCGCTCCGAACAGGCCAAGCCAGGGCGCGACAAACACGAACATCGCACCGAAGGTTGCCGCCAAAGTCAAACCAATCACGTTGTTCATGTTCAGCACCGCGAATTCCGACGTGGGGACTAGCTTGCCATTTGAAACGGCCATCGCACTCCACGCCATCACGTATGCAACGCCGAAGAAAAGCGCATATGCGATGAACGGCTGCCAGATCCTCCTTATCCAAAGGTTCAGAGTCCTTCTGAGTTGCTGTCGAGTCGGCTTGAGAAATGGTAAGGATAGAATCGTCGCGGCGAATATCCAAGTGTACACCTGGGCAAAAGCATCGAGATCTAGGGGTTTGTCGAAGATCCAGAACGCAGGCCCGTCGAGGTGTCTCATCCAGTCCGTGACCTGAGGCATACTGACCACCAATGCTAGAGCTATGAGTATCAGCCACGGGCTCAACGCCCTGATTGTCTTACCACGATCTATCGACCCGATAGCCTTCGTCGGGCGCGTGACTAGGCGTTGGTGAAGGTAAAGGACAGCCATGCTAACTAGACCTGCCAGAACTCCAATCAACATGATAGGCACATGCAACAGCCCGAAGATCAAGCATGAGAACGCGATCGTGAGACCAGTCAAGATGGCTGGCACAATACCCTTCTTGACCGATGATTTTCCTCCGATAATCCACAGCATGGCGATCGAGACCAACACGGCCACGACTGGAAGGAAGATGTTCACCTTGTAAGCGAACAGGAAGACATCCAGCCTGAAGACGTCCGCAGGAAGACTGATCGGCACCGAAAGAAGCGCGTACGACGTAGTCGCATTGTAACCCAGCACAGAGATAGCGATTGCAGCGAATGGTGAGAATCCCATCGCAACCAACAATGGGGGAAACAGGGATGGTGTCACGACTCCAAGCGATGTGGCGAACGACCCAAACCCAACACCGAGAAACAGCGCCTGTTGCTCCTTTGTCGTTGCCGTGCGTTTTATCGCGGTGGAGATTATCTGGAGTGCTCCGACCTCTCTCATCAGGAAGATCATGAGCATAGTTGCAAGCACAGAGATCGTGATGCCGAAGGACTTGAAGATGCCATAGATCGCTGCTCCCAGAGCAACCAGTGGATCCGTATTGAAGAAACCAATCGCCAGCATCAACGACACAATGAGACCAACAACCGCCATGGTCGCGCCGGATTGACGAAACTGCACGATTCCGACGAAGACGACTATGAGGGCGAAGATTGCGAGGACAAATCTCAGGCTAAGAAATGCCCCTGCCAACACCAGAACTGCCAGTATTGTGAGAGCGATTGGGAATCTCATCAAGTCAACTCTTTCCAACGGCTTACTCTTTGGGTCGGAGGTCTACGACACGGCGGGCCTTGCCTTCGTAGCGCGGTAAGGTTCCTTCCTCAACCAGTTCAACATTCGCATGTATTCCGAGGGTTGAGAAGATGTCACTTTGCACTTGCTTCAAGAGTTGCGGATCTTTCAGCCGATCCTTACTCGCTTCGACCTTCACGGACAATCGGTCGAGTTGTTCGCGTGATACGACTATCTGGTACTGGTCTTTGATGCCAGGCACGTTCATCAGCACATGTTCCACTTGGCTCGGGAAGACATTCACACCGCCTACGATGAGCATGTCGTCGCTTCGTCCCTTGATGCGTCGAATCCGACTGTGGCATCTTCCGCATGCACATTCCTCCTCGAAGACCCTGGACAAGTCTCTCGTCCTGTAGCGGAGTAGAGGCATTGCTTCGCGGGAGAGCATTGTGAACACAAGTTCGCCTTCTTCACCCGGCTCGAGAACTTCACCAGTGTCCGGGTTGATGGTCTCGACAAGGAATTCATCACCCCAGATGTGGAGTCCGTTTCGCTCGTCGCACTCGATCCCCACACCTGGTCCGTAAAGCTCAGACATTCCATAGCAATCGTGAGCCCGAAGGCCGAAAACATCCTCTATTCGCTTCCGCGCTTCCTCACTCCATGGTTCTGCGCCGAAGAGCCCGATCCGAAGTGCGAAGTCTTCTCTTGGGTTGTAGCCTTCAGCTCGGCTTGCTTCACACAGGTAGACCATGTAGGAGGGCGTACACGCGGCTACTGTGCTTCGCAGGTCCTTCAGAAGCATGAGCTGTCGTTTTGTGTTTCCAGCACTTGTGGGAACAACGGTGGCGCCGACTGCTCTGGCACCGTAATGGAAGCCTAGTCCGCCTGTGAAGAGGCCGTATCCGTACATGTTTTGGACTATGTCGCCTTTTTTGACGCCGCCGACGTCGAAGGTTCTTCCCATTAGTCTGGTCCAACGCTCTAGGTCCCCGCGAGTGTACGCCATGACGATTGGCTTCCCGGTGGTTCCGGACGATGCGTGAAGACAATACAGCCGACTTGGTGGAACCGCGAGAATGCCAAGCGGATAGTAGTCTCTCAAATCCGTCTTTACAGTGAGCGGAATCTTCGCAACATCGTCGAGGCTCTTTACTGATTCCGGCTTGACTCCTGCTTCGTCGAAACGTTTCTTGTAGAATGGAACGTTCCTGTAGGCGTAGCGGACAATCTTTCTGATCTTCTCCTGCTGTATTCTCTTGAGCTGCTTGGGCTTCAGCATCTGCGCGTGCCGGTCAAACACGCATTATCCCTCTCATCCCGAGCAGCCTGAATTGGGGATAAATGACTTCCGAGGCTCCGAGGAACGATCGGAGCAGCTGCTTCGACCGTCACTTGTGACGAAAACAATCCGGACGCTTGGTAACTCGGCGCCAATCCTAAAGGACATGTAATAGCGTAGTCAGCCTGCATACGATCAGAGGAAGGAGCTGCAACTCGCAGTGGCACTGGGTGGATCCGCGGCCAAGGGATTGGGGGCCGCCCGCGACCGTGAGAATTCAGCAAAACCTCCTGCGCTTGGCAGGCTATCGCTCGCAGAGGCCGACTCTGTTCTGGGCCATCTTTGGGATCAGGACGTACTTGCTTGGGACAGGTATTGGGTGCCGATCTTCAGACTCTTCGCGAAGGACCTAGTCAAGGATGCTTCTCCCAGGCCCGGAGACGTAGTACTTGATGTGGGGACCGGCACAGGAGTCGTGGCATTCGAAGCATCCCGAGTGGTTCGTTCTGTGGGTCTGGTGGCCGGAATCGATCGGTCGGAGCCCATGATCGCACTCGCTCGAAAGAAAGCGGTCGAGACGGGTTTTGGAAACCTGAGATTCCTCAAAATGGCTGCTGAGAGTCTTCGCTTTCCGGACGAGTTCTTCGACATTGCGATCTCCAATTGTGGCATAGGGATCCCGACATTCATTGACGACATGAAAGAGATACTGAGAGTGCTTAGGCCCGGCGGCGTTTTGGTGTTCAATGATTGGCACTTGATTGACGTCGAGCCTCATCGAGTATTTGGTGAAGTTCTCGGAAAATATCGCATCAGAAATCCATGTCCGCAATTGGCCCAAGAAAGGTTAGCGCTCGCCGCAATGGAAAGCTTCCACCATTCCATCAACTCCGAGGCACAAATGCGAATGGTCTCTGACGCAGGTTTCAGAGAAGTGCAGCTCAAGACTCGAGAATACAGGGTACGTATGCGAAGCCCTGAGGACTACTTAGACATGAGGCTGTGCCGCGCTACAATAAAGAGAGAAATTTCCGAAATGCTCCCAAACCAACGCAAGCTCTTCTTGGCGGAACTGAAAGAACGTCTTCACAAGTTCTCTCAACGAAGGGCCTTTGTGTTCAGTTGGGGCGTCTTCTTCATACGTGCCCAGAAAGCCGTGTAGAGGTCGTAAATCTCTCTGCAGCTATGAGCGCGCAAAGCGTTATATTCGGCAGAATACATTGCAAGCTCCGTGACGTTACAGATGCCGAAGTCGGCCATAACCAAGTTACAGGCCTCAATACTCATTGTCATCGTTCTTGTTGGAGTCGGAGTGGGGCTGTACGTATATTCTCTTTCGAGCTCACCACCACCGAGGACTCGTCTGATAGTCTCAACAACCACCAGCCTGTATGAGACAGGCTTCCTAGACGAGCTCAAGGTCAAGTTCGAGTCAAACCACCCTGCCTACAACGTGTCTTTCATTTCTCAAGGAACCGGACTGGCAATCCAGACCGCAATGCGAGGCGACGCTGACATGATCCTCGTTCACGATCCGGCCAAAGAATCCCAGTTCCTGGAAGGTGGCTACGGCGTCAACCGAAAGATCGTGGCATACAATTTCTTCGTGATCGTTGGTCCCTCAGAAGATCCAGCTGGGATCGCAGGCAAATCCCCATCAGAAGCTCTGAAGCTGATAAGATATGCCGGCCTCAATGGAACAACGGCCTGGGTCTCGAGAGGTGACGACTCCGGAACCCATTCAAAAGAGAAGACTCTATGGAAGGGCATCGGGCTTGACGCGAAACAACTTCGCACGGAACCATGGTACCTTGAAGCAGGCAGCGGAATGACCGCGACACTCAAGCTTGCCAACGAGAAAAGAGGTTACACACTGACCGACATCGGTACCTACCTCATGAACTTCAACAATCACAACATCGATCTAGTCAAGCTGGTTGAGTCAGGCAAGAGCATGCTGAACGTATACAGCGTGATAGCAGACAATCCAAACAATGCTAACATGACAAAGGCCAACTTCGAGGGCTCTATGCACTTCATCAAGTACCTAGTCTCAAGCGAAGGTCAGGACCTGTTCGCCAATTTCGGTGCAAGCCAGTATGGTCTACCCCTTTTCAAACCATACCTCAAGCTTGTTGAGAGTCAAAGTGACCCGCAGCTGATCCAATGGATACAGGAATTGGCCTTCTTTGAAGGATCAGAATGCCCACCACAGTACCGTTACCAGGCAGATGACCTCTACTCTCTGCAAGCCCCCGTTCAAGTCTTCCTAGTATCCTGCACAAGTGTCATGGAGAGGAAGATAGCCTACTGGACCCAATCACTGAAGGCATAACCCGCGCTATCAGCCTAATACTCTCGGGCGACCGTGAAGTATTCACTATCACGGCGCTCTCCCTGTACATTTCCATATCTGCGACTCTGCTTTCCTGTGTTTGGAGCATCCCAATCTCTGCCACCCTTGCGCTCCGGAACTTCCCCGGAAAGCGAACCATGAAGGGTCTGTTCAATGCGTTCATAGGCATCCCAACAGTCGCCTTGGGCCTGTACCTGTACCTGCTCCTATCAAGGAGCGGTCCACTCGGATACTTCGGATTTCTGTACACGCCCTACGGCATCATAATTGGTCAATGTGTACTCGTCACTCCAATCATCGTGAGCTTTACCACCAGCGCGCTGGAATCTGTTGACCCCGATCTGAGAACGCTTGCGAAAACCCTCGGGGCTTCTGGCATGCAGATTGACGCTGTTGTTCTTAGAGAAGCGTTCTGGGGAGTTGTGCTCGCGATCATAGCCGCCTTCAATAGAGCGTTCGCGGAGCTGGGCGTTGCGATGATGCTCGGGGGCAACATCAGAAACCTCACGAGAGTGCTGACGACTGCAATAGCCTTGGAAACTGCACGGGGTGAGATTGCCCTCAGCATTGCATTGAGCTTCATTCTGCTTGGTATCGTGATGTCTCTCAGCATTGCAATCAACCTGGCAAAAGGGTCGTCATGATGATGTCTCACATCGAAGCCCTCAATGTAACCAAGAGGTACGATGGATCGCTGGCGCTCGACCAAGTCAAGGTGAGGGCTTCATCTCGGCAGGTTACATCGGTAGTCGGTGTGAACGGCGCCGGCAAGACGACTTTGCTCAAGATTCTTGCCGGCCTCGATACGCCAAGCGATGGTAAGGTCCTCATCGATACAAGACAAGTCAGTTCGGAGGAGCTCAGGACTCATTGCACGATGGTATTCCAGAGGAGTGTCATGCTTGGGGGCACAGTCTACGATAATGTTGCCTATGGCTTGCGTGTCAATCGAACCCCTGGGCGAGATATCCCGAACAGGGTGAAGTCTGCTCTCGAGATTGTGAACTTGGACGGATTCGAGAAGCGAAAAGCCCGCAGACTGTCGAGCGGCGAACAGCAACGCGTTGCCATAGCACGTGCACTGGCCCTCGAAAGAGAAGTCATCCTCATCGATGAGCCAACAGCTAACTTGGATCCCGCGAATACGATGATCATCGAGCAGGGGATCAAAGAGTCAGCTCGATCCCGAGCGGTTCTGCTTAGTACGCATAACCTTCCTCAAGCTCGACGGCTTTCTCATCGAGTCATCCATCTCTATAGAGGACGTGTAGTTGAGGAGGGAGAAGCAGCCAGTTTCTTTGCCGACCCACATGATGAGAGGACGAAGCTTTTCATTAGCGGAGAGCTCCAATTCTGAGCAGTCGATTGATGGATAGGCGGACAGAGACTCATTGAGAGGCTTGAAGCTTGAGCCATCCTACGCGGTCTCGCTCGGATTGAGAAATCGGAGAGTGATCGGCGAACTTGAAGCCCGGATGCTTAGAGCAATAGATCAGACAGGAAGCCTTTCGCTCGCAGCACGTACTCTAGGGTTGTCCTATCCTTTCGTCTGGAACACCATCTCCAGAATCGAGCGGACGCTGAATCAGAAGATCGTTACTAGAGAACGAGGAGGCACGAAAGGAGGCAGGGCAGAGCTAACACGCCAAGGGAAGCACCTGCTCCAAACCTACTCTCAACTGGATTCTCGAGTGCATCGCTTTCTCATAGGAGACACTCCCGCGAATGGGTACCTGCCACATGCAGGACACTTTCGTCCAGATCTCTCGCTCATAGGGAGTCACTGTGTAGTAGTCGAGAGGATACTGCACTCGCTTCACGAGAGCAACCCGAGAATGACCTACCAGATGGTCAATGTCGGCTCCTGGGCAGGCCTGACGGCCATAATGCTCAGAGAGGCGGACATCGCAGGAGTGCATGTCTTCGACGAGTCGGAGTCAAAGTACAACGAGCCCCTACTATCGAAATACTGGCTGTCGCGTACATGTGCACTGGTTCGCGGCTACAAGAGACAGCAATGCCTCATGGTCAGAAAAGGCAACCCGAAGAGAATCGAAGGGGTCGCCGATCTTCTTCGAAAAGATGTGAAGCTCGCGAACCGGAACCTCGGATCCGGAACCAGAATGCTGCTCGACAGGAGACTGCAGGAGCTTGCAGAAAGGAAGCGCGTGGGTTTTGATGTGCTGACGAAGCGGATGAGAGGCTATGACTCTGAAATGATGACTCATAGAGAGGTCGCAGGCGCTATTGCGTCCAGACGTGCGGACGTCGGCGTCGGTCTAACATCAGTTGCGTCCGAGATGAGGTTGGATTTCATTCCTCTGGCAGATGAGCTCTATGATTTCCTAGTGGAAAAGAGACTGAGGAACCCCTACGCACGTGGTTTCTTCGATGTGCTGGCATCCAAGCATTTTCAGAGAGAAATCGAGAGCTCCACGGTCGGCATCAAGTTCCTCAAGGAAAGCGGCCAAATGACAAGCCAATGAACTTCCTGCTAGGTTTATTCGCCTGAGCCCAGCCTATCCAGTACGATTCCGAATTGCGAGTCGACGCACCGGAAATGACTTGTCCTAAGTGCGGAGTTCCTATGTCGTTTCTTCGCGAAAGGACAGAAGTGACGATTGATGGCATGCGACATTCGCTATGGGACTTCTGGTGCTCTCAGCACGGACTGTGGCACTACGATGTCGACACCAAGGAGCTGAGTCACAAGGAAGCGTCGGACTTCGAGAAAGTCTGAGCGAGCAAATACAGTCATGACAGTACAGTCGCCCGGCATCGCCCTGCCCCAAGCCGAAGCCTCACAAGAAGACCTTGATCTGCGTGGGAATAGTGATCCGAAGAGCGCTCCACTCGATAGACATCAGGACAAGCACACCGAGAAACCATATATATTTGCAGGCGACTGCGACAGGGCCACCAGAAGTGCAGACGGTGTAATGAGATGGCAAAAGAAGCAGCAGATCTGTACAAGGAATTCGAAATTCGCATAATTCCTCCCAGCTGGAAAGACAGAGCATGGAGTACTGACGAGTTCAAGACATGGTATGCGACAACCGTGCGGGACAAGAAGGCGATCGAAGCGTGGTGGGAGAAATGGGCAAACGAGCTATTCTGGTTCAAGAAATGGAATACAGTGCTGGATGATAGTCATCCCCCATTCTACAGATGGTTCGTCGGTGGAGAGACAAACCTCGCTTACCTTGCCACAGATTGGCAGATTGAGCTTGGTAGAAAGAACAAGTTGGCTCTGATATGGGAAGGGGAGCCTTGGGATGAAGCAGCGCAGCGACCAAAGGAAATCAGGAAGTTCACGTACTACGATCTGTTCAGAGAATCAAACGCAATCAGTTATGCCCTTCGGGAGAAGCTGAAGGTCAAGAAAGGAGAAATCCTAACATTCTATCTGCCCATGATTCCAGAGCTCCCATTCTACATGCTCGCGGTTCAGCGACTGGGAGCACGACACAGCGCAGTCTACAGCGGCTTTAGCGCGGACGCGCTTGCCACCAGAGCCATGGACTCCGGCTCAAGAATAATCGTTGCCGCCGACGGACTGTATAGAAGAGGGAAGACGATAAGCCTCAAACCCATCGTCGACGAAGCCGTAAAGATATGCGCACAGAACGGCCACAAGATAGAGAAGGTCATCGTGGTCAAGAGAGTGGGCCAAGATGTATCTTGGGACAAGGACAGAGATGTCTGGCATCATGATCTGGTCGCGGATGTTCCGAAGAATGTGACAGTTCCTGCAGAGAGATGTGGCTCTGAGGATTTTTCATACATCCTCTACACGTCCGGTACGACGGCTGCTCCTAAAGGAGCCCAACTCCCTGTGGGTGGCTATGCGGTCGGTCTATACGCTACCATGAAGATGATTTTTGATGTTCGTCAGGATGACATTTACTGGTGTACGGCGGACATAGGATGGGTTACAGGGCATTCGTACATCGTTTACGGGCCGCTGATTATGGGTCTTACTTCAGTAATGTATGAGGGTGCTCCTGATTTCCCGAGACCCGACAGATGGTGGAGCATACTTGCCAGATATGGAGTGTCAATATTCTACACTACGCCAACGGCCATCAGAATGCTCATGAAATTCCCTGAGGAGTTGGTCCGGAAGTACGATCTGTCCACAGTGAGGATTGCTCATTCTGTCGGCGAACCCATCAATCCCGAGGCGTTCAGATGGTACTTCAAGAACGTGGGTAAGGAGGATATCGTGGCCTCGAGCACTTGGTGGATGACAGAGACAGGACAAATGCTGACGGGTCATTATCCTGGACTCGGGAAGATATTCCCGCTCAAGCCCGGAACAAATGGCTACCCGCTCCCTGGAGTTACCTTGGATGTCCTCGATGATGACGGAAACCCTTGCCCAGCCAGCACTAGAGGTTACCTAGCAATAACGTCGCCGTGGCCAGGGATGCTAATGACGTTGTTCAAGGATCCACAACGATACATCGATACCTATTATTCGAGATTCAAGGGCAGAATGTACTTCTACACTGGCGACTTTGCAGTCAAAGACCAAGACGGATACCTATGGATTCTGGGAAGAGCTGACGATGTCCTCAAAGTTGCGGGTCACAGAATCGGAACGGCAGAAATCGAGTCAGCAATGACCAGGCATCCAGCCATTGCAGAGTCGGCATGTGTTGGCAAAGCCGATCCCGTGAAGGGGCAGATACCGTTCATCTTCACGGTTCTCAAGCAGGGCTATCAGCCAACTCCGAAGCTAGCAGACGAGCTGAAAGGCCATCTGAGAAGCACCATCGGCCCTCTCGTAGCGTCGGATTCAACGATAGCCTTTGTTGATTCGGTTCCGAAGACAAGAAGCGGCAAGATCATGAGAAGACTGCTGAAAGCAATAATTGCAGGAGCGACCCTCGGAGATGTCACGACGTTGGAAGACGGAGTGGCTGTCCAGGACGCGAAGAAGGCTTACGACGATCTCAGAGCAGCTCTTGAGCGCAAGTAAAGCCAGATCTCCTAGAAAAATGGCTCGAAATGTGACAAGATCTAGACGAAGACCGTCGAAAGGGGTTGGGGGAAGAATCGCCCAGCAACCCCCCTTCGTACTAGTGAAACTCTCTCCCCTAGGATGGACAGCTTGTCTCTTGTGGTGGGCTCACAGCGCGGGTGTGAAATCTGAAATCCTGATCAACGAGGGGATGCACCAACTCTTTCCGCCTGCCTTCAGACCATAGGAAAGAGTGCACTTGAACATCGGAAAGTATCATCGTACTATTCTTGGCATGGCACTGTCAACGATGATCATAGGAACGATTTTCCTAGCTAACTTGGATCATGTTTACCCCGTGTCTGGTGATCTCACGGTCGACTATCTCATGTGGGAGCCTGAGCACCCTGTCTCTGGAGGTCCCCTAACCGTCAGTGGTAGGATCAGGAACATTGGAGACGCCCCATCATCTGACAAGTACACCTTGTCCTTGTACGTCGACGATTGGTGGGTAGACGGATGGTTAGTTCGGTTGGTTGGTTTCCAGCCGAAAGTCAGCGCAAGTATCTCTCCGGTTCGGGCTCAAGTGTGGCACTTCAAGATCTCTGATTGGACAGTCTTCAAGCAGGGAAACCATCAAGTCAAAGCAGTAGTGAATGAACCAAACGATCCGAGCCCAGACAACAACTGGCTTACCAAGACATTGAGCATCTCTCCAGGCGATTACAGCAGCGATTTCAACATAGTGAACTACGGTATGTGCCACAGAATCGATGAGCAAGGTCTGCCTGTAGACATCACTGAAGCTTTCAGCTTCAACGATGAACTGGCAGTATCCTACTTCTACACCGACGTTAGACACGCTGACTGGCAAGAGAAGATCGGTCAGAAGACCAGTTTGACATTCAAACTCTACAGTCCCAACGGCACCCTACATAGAGAGAGAAGCGAGGGATACTCTGTTCTGCTTTCGAGAGACCCGAGTGATAGGGAAATCACGGGGTTTGCCTTCCAGCTCTTCATCAACAAAGACTCTCAAACGTATGGCAAAGAAGGCGATCCCTCGTACGATCCCGGCTACCAAGCGCTCAACAAATATCCCGGAACATGGAGAGTCGAGGTCTTCAACCAAGGCCACCAGCTCTTCGTGAAGAGATTCATCATTGAGAATGTGTCAAGCCGTACTCTCTCAACCACATCAGCATCGGAACCAACATCGAGATCCACTTTGACGACTGAACAAACCTCGACAACTGAGGGGCTAGAAAGTCAGATCCCAGGAGGCTACGCAACGATAGTCGGAGTAATCGCCCTCATCGCAGTGGTTGGAGGTGTCATTCTGGTTAGAGGAAGGAAGAGGTAGCGCTCTCGCAGCAGGTTCGCTGCTAGTCGTGTGGAGTCATCATAAGGCCAGGCAGTCAGCCATTGATGGCGCGTGCCTGCAACGCTTCAAACTCTCTGATGAAAGCTTCGCGAAGACGCATCTTCCTCTCTTCAGGTAGGAATGAGGAGTCCAGTCCATTGAGGCTCAGACGGAACAGTTCCTCTAGAGTGAACCCCAATTTGTCATGTAGGGTTCGGTATTCTTTGTTCATGTTTGTATCGAACATTGTAGGATCGTCGGAGTTCACTGTTACGTTCAGACCCTTGTCGAAGAAAGCTCTGACCGGGTGATCCCTGATATCGTTGACCGCTCCGGTTCTGACGTTGCTTAGAGGGCACATCTCAATCGAGATGTTGTTCTTCAATAGATACTCGACCAGCGCAGGGTCGTCTCTTGCGCTCACACCGTGGCCCACTCTCTCCACTCCCAGATGCTTGACAGCATTCCAGATGCTTTGGGGGCCACAGGTCTCACCTGCATGGGCTGTGAGATGGAATCCCATCTGCTTCGCTTTTCTGTAGGTCGCTGTGAATTGCTCAGGTGGGAATGCGTGTTCTCTTCCTCCGATGTCGATGGCGACTACCCTTTCTCGGCTTTGGGCTATCAGGTCGAGATACCTTGTTCCAGCCTCGGGACCGTAGTCTCTGACAAGATCTATCCTGAGATCGCAGTCCACACCGAAATCGACATGGGCTCTTTCGATTCCTCTGTTTATCGCCTTGAGCATTTCGGAATAGTTGAGATCCAGACGTGTGTGGTCGGGCGCTGAGAAGCTTGCTTCAGTGTATCTGACGTTTTGTTTCGCCTCGTCTTCGAGCATCTCGTAAACAATCCTCTCAAACTGATCTTCTCTCCTTATGCAACGTAGAATTGTTGAGTAGGCGGCAATGAAATCCTCGAAATTCCTGTATTGGAAAAGCCTCGCTGCCTTCTCGAGGTCAGCCAAGGCCCGCATCCTGTTGCCACTCTCTTCGGCCAGCCATTGCACCGTCTCGGGCCTGATTGATCCTACGATGTGAATGTGCTGCTCAACTTTAGGCATCTCATCAATGAGCTGCGAGATAGATTCGCTCATCTGGTTCTCACTGTGCGTCTGCAGTCAATTCATCAGAAGACTCCCAGTACGGCGAATCCGGCAGACAGGAATCCCCTTACAGCTAGCCCGTCAAGTCTGAGGAGTCTTTCGCCTTCTCCTGCGAACGTAAACTGCAATTGCCAGAATGATGACGAGTGCCGCCAGTCCAAGCAGGATCAGGGGGTTTGACAGTTGACTTACCGCGCTTGGCTGGCCGGTCTGGGTCTTTGGCAGCTCTGCGACTACGGTGAAGCTAATGGGAATCGTGATGACGTGGTCGAGTTGAAGATCGTCTCTGTAGTATACGATGATGGACGCGTGGTATTCGCCCTCAGTTGCACCAGAGTCGACTATAGCAGTTACGCTGAAGGGAGCGGGTGCGTTGGGATCCACTTCCCCAACATATGTGGGCTTGACAGAATTCTTCACCAAAGGCGCATCCGTAGCGACTGTCACGTTCACATACATAGCAGCAATAACGCCGCGGTTCAACAGGTTGCCGGAGATCGTTATCTCACTCCCCGGCAGCGCAGGATCCGGGCTCACGGTGATCTCATAGACTTTCATGTCGATCCAGCCTCGAATCAGAAATGAGATTGCGTGTGTCTCAGTTGACGCGGTGGTTTCACCCACGACCTTGTATACGGCGACTATGCTGCCCTGAACAGTAGCCCCAGCAGCGGAGGACGGGGCGAAGACTGTAAGGCTCGCGTGTATCACGTCTCCGTGAGCAAACGATGACCTAATCCAGTGGTTATCACCAAACAAGACCAAGGGCGAAGGAACCGTAAGCGCGACATCAAGCTCCTTGAGATAGTTACCAACATTCGTGATTTCCAACGACAGAGTGCTGTTCGTAGAAGCCACAAACACGTTCGTTGAGGAAACGATCGACAAATTCGATGACGTAGCTGCGTGGCTGTAGATGATTGATGGTGAGAGCGCGACGAGGCCGATGAGTGCTAGCAGAGTCGCAGCTCGGATGTCCAGTTGCTTGTTCCATCGGTTTGAAGGCAACATTCCTGATACCAACCTAAGTCACTAGTCTCATGAGATTCCTTATCGGGTCCTCTATGGCATGACAGTTTGAGGTAATCTTTCGCGATCTCTTGCTGGGACGCTGCGCTAAGGTGAACGACACTTAAATCTTGCGGGGCTTTCGAAAGGGGAGGCGATTCCCCATGAGCGGTGACGGATATGCGATTGAGACAGTGGATCTCAAGAAAACGTACCTCATGGGCCTTGTCAAGGTGCATGCCCTGCGCGGGGTGAACTTGAAGATTAGACACGGAGAGGCGGTCTCCATAGTTGGACCGTCTGGCAGCGGAAAGTCGACTCTACTGAACATGCTTGGAGCCCTCGATACCCCCACGAGCGGGAAGATACTCATTGATGGAAAGGACATAACCCGCCTAGGAGAGAGGGCTCTCGCTAGATTCCGGAATAGGAAGATCGGGTTCATCTTCCAGTCCTACAACCTCATCGACAGGTCAAAGGTGACGAAGAACGTTGAGTTGCCCGCCATAGTTGCAGGAATGCCGAAGAAGACTAGGGACGAACGAGTCCATGAACTGCTGGATCTTGTGGGTTTAGGCGACAAGGCGGATCGTAAACCAAACGCGCTTAGCGGTGGAGAACAACAGCGAGTCGCGATAGCGCGAGCACTCATCAACGACCCAGCTTTCATCTTAGCAGACGAGCCCACTGGAAACCTCGATTCGAAGACTGGAGAAGAGATACAGAACCTGCTGATCCGCGTAAACCAGGAGAAGAACGCAACCATAGTTATCGTCACACATAACGTGGAACTGGCGGAGAGGACGGGGAGGATCCTCCACCTAAGGGACGGCGTCGTAGAGAAAGAAAGAATTGGAATCTTCTCGCAGGGGCAAGTCAGAGAATCCGGTTGGGACGTCATGACACAAGGGAGGAACTAAGAACAATAGCAGTGCTTGACTTGATCGGGCTCTCTTTCGGAGCCCTGCGAGAGAGAAAACTGAGATCAGGCCTTACAGTGCTAATGGTGCTCATAGGCGTCGCACTTATGACCTCCATCAACGGACTCGGTGGAGGAATGAACAACTTCATCACAGAACAGTTGGGCACTCTGGGTGCCAACGTCCTGATAGTCACTCCCTCCTCCAGCGCCTTTGAAGGACCCATGCAGCAATCGGGTATGCAGACGAAACTGACAGCGCAGACTGTGCGCACAATTGAGAGGATTCAAGGGGTGAAATATGTTGTCCCATATTTCACTGGCGGAGGAACGTTGAAGTCAGGAGGCGAAACCAGAACCGTAACAATCCTAGGGATAGATCAAAACAAGTTTGTCTACATTACTCCCAAGATCAGTCTTGAATCCGGCTCATACGTGTCACCTAGTGACTCGAGCGGAATGCTACTGGGATACAATATTGCTCACCCACCAAATCTCAACAAGCCGTTTGCCAACACGGGACAGACAGTATCTGTCGAATTCTCAAAGGTCGAGAGTCAAGGAGGTATCGAGAAGCTCGTTACGAAAAGGAAAGCCTTCCAGGTGAGAGGTGTCGCGAACGAACTCGGGACCCAACAAGTCGACGGTCTAGTCTCCATTTCGCTCGTAGAGGCCAACACACTGTTCGAGAAAGGGGGCGTGTACGACGGTATCTACGTGATCACGAACAGTGCTGACGATAACGACAAAGTCGAAGCAAGCATCACGAAGTCCTATGGAAAGAATATTGGTGTGATGTCCCCCAAAGCGATGGCAAGCACCATACAAGAAGTCATGGGCACATTCATAGGATTCCTCTCCGCGATTGGCGCCGTCTCCATGTTCGTCGGAGCTGTCGGAATCATCACGACATTGTACACATCAGTCATGGAGAGAACTCGCGAGATAGGACTACTGAAAGCGATAGGCTACACAAGAGAGACAGTGCTGCTCATGTTTCTCACAGAATCATTCGCAATCGGCTTGGTAGGCGCGTTGCTGGGAGTTATTTCCGGAATTGTGGGGGCATATGTCTTGATTGGAGTCTTGCCTTTTGGAGCTGGGCAGGAAATATCAATAAGTCCTTGGTTCTCGCCGTCCGATCTTGCCCAAGTATTCCTCCTTGCTTGCGGTCTAAGCGTTCTAGCGGGCCTCTATCCTGCCTGGAGGGCGTCAACGCTAAGCCCGATAACAGCCCTGAAGAAAGAGTAGGGAAACAGAAGCGAGTTCACAATTCGAAAGATCAGCACGTTCATCGTGGATCATCGAATCATGTATGGATAGCCATTGCTTTGGATACTCGAAGTCAGACGATCTCAGTTTCTTTGATGATCATTCCGTCTCTGATTTCGAGGATTCTGTCAGCTAGGCTGGCCATCTGATGGTCGTGAGTAACCATGACCACGGTCGAGAGCTCCTTCTTCGCCAAGGGTCCCACACACAACTGATCCCGACTATTCCTACTCTTTAGGGAAGGAATCCCGTAACAACCTCTCCTACGAACTCAAGAATAGCCCACATAGCACTATTTCACGACAACGACCCTAATAGGATTTCCAGCCCTTTCTTCAAGAATCCCAAGTCCAGTGTTCACTTCGTCCAAGTGCACTCGGTGTGTGATTGACGTTGAGAGGTCCATTTTCCCGGATCCGACGATCTCAATCAGCTCGGCTAGTTCTGATCTGAGATGGTCGTTCACACCTATGATTTCCATCTCTTTGCCAATGATCGTCTTGTATGGGGATACTCTGATGTCATCTCGGCCTATGCCGACCAGCACCATCCTTCCGCCCTTTGCAACGCAATTGATTTCCTGTTCTATTACTTTCGCAGCACCTACGAAGTCCAGTACGAGATCGGCAAACTTGCCTTCTGTGATCTCTTCTACCCGCTGAGCCGGGTCCTCAGTTGCGGCATTGACGACTTCGTCGGCTCCCAGTTTCTTTGCTAGCTTCAGTTTCTCATCAGATATGTCGACGGCAACGATCTTCTCGGCCTTGAAGATCCTGGCAAGTGATATCGCTTGTGCGCCGAGGCCGCCGACACCGTAGATTACAACAGTGTCTCCAGCACGTATTCTGCCGCGTTTCAGCGCGTGATAGGTCGTTGAGACCGCGCATCCAAGTATGCATGCTTGCTCAAACGGCACGGCACTAGGCAGTTTCAGGACGTTGGATACTGGAACTCTTATGTACTCTGCAAATCCTCCGTCGATGTCCTTTCCTATCATCTGGTATTCTTCGCAGAAGTTCTCTCTGTCAGTTCGACAGAATGAGCAGTCTCCACAGCTTCTTATGTAGTGTACGCAGACTCTGTCGCCTTCTTCTATTCCCTTGACGTGTTCTGCTGTTTTCGATATCACTCCGGCGATCTCATGTCCTAAGATTATCGGCAGTTTGCCGACCGGACTCACGCCATCACGATAGTTCAAGTCCGAATGGCATATGCCGCTGGCCCTAATGTCGACAATGACATCATTCGATCCAACTTCTGGCACTTCCACACTATCTATCCTCAGCTTCTCTCCTATTCGGTGCAGCCTGGCGGCCTTCATTCGTTGCTCCATTCCCCCGACCATAACCGACGCGAGAAATAATACATAGACGTTGCTTGAAGAGTCGACGGCAAAGCTGAATCCTATTGCGTGTGGGTCTGGTGCTGGGCGCACATGGAAGAGACGGTCAGAGTATCAGTCGCGTTATGTGACAAGATAGTCTTTCACTTTCTCAGTTTGGCCTCTGTGATTTTCTTGATCCTTATCCTGTACGCGTAAACCGGTCGCCTGCTGAGAAACCTCCGCATATGTCTCCTGATTCTACTCTGGGCGGTTTTCTTATTCGCGGCGAGGAATGCGCATCTCGCACCTATTTCTATGTCAACGTCGTAACCTTTCAAGAACTAGTCATCTCTGAACCAGAATAGAGGCCGATGATTCCTATATGGCCATCGTACAGGTGGTGGATTGTGGTGCTCACTGAGGCTGCCGACTACGATGATCACGCCAGGAGAGGCGCACAAGACACGACCTCTTCCAATCTATTAGCTAGGGGGAGAATCCCCTAACAACCTCCGCTTCATGTCATTCTCGCTATGGCAATTCGGACTAGGGTCGTTTCCTCTTTCAGATTCTACTTCTTTGGGGTTGTGCCTTTGGATTCCAGGAAATCTTTCGGGATGTGGATGGCGAATTTGCAGATGAGATCTCCTTTCAGGACAGTCTCAACAACATCCGCTCTAACGGATTGGTCAAAGATGACGTCCCAAGGTCGTTTCTCAAATGCAGCGCTACAGTAGCAGAAGTTCGGTGAGACTTTCAGATCTGACAATATAGCTTCGCGCACCCATGGGCAATGGCAGTAGTAGTATCTCTTTTTCTTCTCGTCCTTCTCGTGCAGGTATTTCTTTGCCATGTAAGGGATCTTTGTGACGTAGATTGTGTCTCCGTCTCTGACGCCGTTCTGGCATGTCGGCGTGTTGCGCACGTAGTCAAGAACTTCCTCATCGATTTCCTGAGTGAAGTACAACGTCTTCTCTTTCATGTGCTTCTCGAGCGAATCAACATACTCTCTGTGTCGTTTCTTCAGGAAATCGTCTATGTTTTTGGAAGCTAGGAACGTCTTTCTCTCAGGGAGATACTCTTCTTTTGGACCTGCATGAGGTCCACTCAACAGGATTTCTTTGGACTTCTCTTCGCCCAGTTTGGTGTCCATTCTCTCCATGAATTCCTTCGTTACTTTGGGCTTGTCCTTTGATTGCGTGCCTAGGGGCGGCAGAGTGATTCCTTCGAGTATTTCGTCACGTTTGTCTTCGCCGACCGTCTGTTTCAGCGTCTCCGAGAGGTTCTCCAAAACGTCACTGCCGTCCAAGAGCTCTAGCAAGGCGATCTCTACTTGTCTATTGCCTGCGAAGCGGCCGTATCTTAGGAGCCCAAGAAGATTCTCCCAGGTATTCATGTCATTCTCCATCAACTGTCCGACATAACTCTGCAGATCGTCGGCCGTGGCACTACTCAGGTTTCTGTTTCTATCTTTGTTGTTGAGGAAAACCTCGAATTCCCGGACCACTCCAATGTGCGCTCGAATAGTCTTCTCATCTAGTTTCCTTTTTGTGCAGAACTCTCTGAATTCTTCTTCATCCAATTCCGTTTGCACTCTCTCGCTGCGTCGCTTTCGACAACCAAGTGCGACAGAAGTGTCCACGAGCGAGTCTTGACGATATAGCTCTATTCACAAAAGTCGTGGATTGCAGCGATGTGCGATGGTGCTGCATCTCCATGAGGTCACCGTTTCGATCGCAGACCGAATCTGTGCCAGATGTGTATTCATGTCTGCAGGATTACCTGCACAGTCATAGTGCCCAACTACTGCGATGAACTTCGAGCCGTGCTTCTCAAGAGATATGCCCACTCTCCTCTTTTATCGACTCAATCGTTCGGGTGTCTCTGTTCTCGGCCAGAGTCGTATCCACGCCGGGCTCTGTGATCACGTCCACATAGCTGACACTGTAGTGCTTCCTCATCCACTCGATCACGTGATTCTGGGTTCTTCCGTCCATACAGTTGATTGCCGTGGCAAACTCTGCATTCGATGTCATGACGCCTCTACCCTCGTTCACTCGGTTGTCTCCAAGAACACCTGCAATGTCCGACCTACACGCTCTAGACTGTCAGGGCTAACCTTGTCTGAAGTGTCAGCGACGGTGTGCCAGTACGGATAGTCGAAGTCTATGACGTCAATGGCTGGAATGCCACGCTGTATGAATGGGATGTGGTCGTCTATTATCTGCCAACGCGCTTGAGGGATGAAACGATCACCATATCCGAGCTGTGCGGCGACGCTCCAGATCCTCTCCGAAAGCGCGTGATCAGAATTGACCTCATAGTAGATCTGCTGGTCAGAATCACCGATCATGTCGAGCAGAATCATAGCTTCGGGCTGTACGCGTAGAGTCTCTGCCATGTAGGTCGATCCGACCAGCCAGTTCCATCCATCGATGTCGCCATTGTCCTCAGCGTCAAAGAATGCCAGCCAGATCTCGTGGTGAACCTTGCTCAGGTCGAGTACTCGTGCCAATTCAAGCAGAACGGCCACGCCAGAGGCACCATCGTTTGCGCCTGGAACAGGATCCATCGGATGTGCAGGGTCTTGGTCGGCCCAACGTCGAGTATCATAGTGTGCACCCACGATGATTACGGGCCCTTTTCCTAGGTTCGCGCGGCCAACTATGTTGCGAATTGGAGTATTCATGTACCTGAACTCTTGGAATTCCAATGCCCACCCTGTTTGCTTCAGTTGCTCGGCAATGTAGTCGCCTGCCTTACGGTTGCCCTCGGTGCCGGTAATCCGTGGACCAAACTCCATCTGCGTGATGACATGGTGAAATGCGCGTTCTCCATCAAAGGCGTCATCCTGCGACGGAGCGTAACTGCCCAAATGCCAAACTAGGATCGAGACCAATACAACCGCAATCAATGAAACCGCCAACATCCATGGCAGTCTTCTCTTCACTAGAGTAACGGTGGTCGTCAATTCCAACGCCCCGATCTGTTCACTTCTCACTGGCTCACAGAGCCTGATCGATCAATACATGTGTCTATCCATACGATTAGATGATCAAACTTCAAATGACTGATTGCCATCTCAAATGCGAGCGTACAATATCGACAGCGCGTTTTGCGTATACGCGACTCGAAGGGGCACGCCTTGGCAACACCAGAGAAGAGGGACGAGAAGTGGTTGTGGGTTTTCGTCCCAATTAGCGCAGCGATAGGTGGATTCAGCACGCTCCTCCCGCTCTACATCATCAGTCTCGGCGGAACCGTCATAGACGTTGGCAACGTCGCGTCGGCATACAGCCTTGCATTGATTCCGTCCTCGATCCTGTGGGGGCTTGCTGTGGACAGGAAGAGTGAGCGTAAGCCCTTCGTGACCTACAGTTACCTGGGCATCACAGTTCTGCTCGTTGTGGGGTTTTTCGTCAACGAAATCGGTGCACTCCTGCTGCTCTATGTGTGTTATGCTGTTGTGTCGACTGCGGCGAGTCCTGCGGTCAGCCTGCTGCTGATAGAGTCGTCACAAAGGAAGACGTTGTCAATGACGTATGCCAAGTATTCGGCATTGACTCTCGTAGGTACCGCCGCAGGTGCAATTCCCGGCGCATTTTGGACCAACTTCCTTCCACTCAGAGGATACTTCCTTCTCTGCGCCGGCTTCTCTTCTCTCTCAGTGATACTCGCTGCGAAGTATCTGGTTGAACCAGTGTTCCCGCTTGAGCGGAAGATCGTCGCCCTAACCCAAGATAGCCTTGTTGCGAGGCTCAGGGCATTCTCGACGATATTCATCAGCATCCCATCATTGGAGGATATCAGATCATTCAGGAAACTGATGCGAAGCGTATTCACGAGGCATCTGCCGCTTCTTTTCTTGTCATTCTTCCTTTTCTTCAGCGCAGCAAACCTCTTCTTCACCGCGTACACGCCGTTCCTGAAGAGCCGGCAGCTGGAAGACTCCGGGGTATTCACAATCTACTCCATACTCTTCATTCTTGAAGCGGCGGTCTTCTTCATCACAGGTCGTGCCTGCAGTCGCTTTGGCGAGCGCCGCGTGGCACTCGCGGCACTGTACATTCGCATCGTGGGGTTCTCGGCGGGTGTTGCAACTGTACTGTTGATGTTGCACAGTTCTACTCTGTTGTTCGCCAGCATGGGTGTGACTGCCATGACCGGGACCGCGTACGCTTTGTACCAGACCTCGTCGTCGGTCATTCTGTTTCGTAGTTTGCCTCCTGGAAAACAGGGTGAGCTACTGGGTATCTACAGCGCCTTGACTGGCATCGCAGCTTTCATCGGCGCGATAGCGTCAGGGTATCTTTCCTCATACTTTGGCTACTGGGTCACTTTCTCAGCTGGAACCTTACTCGTGGTCGGGTGCGTCTTTTCGTTCAGATCTGCGATGAGAGAAGAGTCTTGACGAGCTAGCCTGTGGCGTATGTTCTGAGTTTCTCCTCGAATACCGAGCGTGACGGGAATCCGAGCGAGCACGCATATGTGTCGAAGTCCACAAGCTTCTTTCCGTTTCTCAACGCTTCCTGCTGGATGGTTGCAACGCTCTCACCTAGTATTGCGTAGGTCGATGCATATCCCGGTCCGTTGCCTTGGTGAGCAGGGAAGACTTGGTGATAGACCATGCTCTTACTTAGCCCAGTCTCCTTGTTGGCCCAGTCAATGAACTCCATCAGATTCTGCTTGCCTGAATTGATGCGTGCATCCCCAACCACACGCAGGAAACGTACCATTCTCCATAGATGAGTGAAGAACGTGTATTCTTCGAAGATCTTTTCCGCACCGCCGTACTTGGCCAGAAACTTGAGGAATGCACGTTCTGTCGTGGTGGGTTTCCTCTGCTTCATTTCATTGAGGTAGTTCAGGAACTCCACTTCTCTGTGAAATGATATGCCCTCAGAGACCGCGTTGCCAGCCTGAGATTGGAGCATCTCAGTCAGTGTTGGCTTCGCTCCGAACGACATGGCTGAGTTCGACGAGTGCAGGCAATGCCCGTACTCTTCGTGAACAAGCAGATTCAACAGTTCCGCTGGAGAAGTCTCAGGCGCTCTTCTTGGGTCAGTCGTTGCCAAGAAGACTTGGAATGGCTTCTTGGTGAGGAAGTCAAGAAACATCGCTCCTCCTGAGGGAAACATACCGGAAAGGTAGGTTGGTGTCTCCACAACCCTTGTCACATATCGCGGGTTGATCTTCACGATGTTAGTGCTGACGAGTTTGGCAACGTGCTGCTTGAGGCCTTTGATGTAACCTACCACGCGAGAAGCTTTCAGGGCTTTCTTCTTCGATATTGTGTGAGCAACAACTTCGGCCTTCGTCTGCACGCCGAGCTTGGACGCGAGCTCCTCAACCTCACGCTTGAAACTGGGCAGTTCCCTGTCCAGCATACTCATTCCTCTGGCTTCAAGCTCGGTCGGCGACTCGCTGTAATCGTACAGGTTCGCTAGGGCATCTGCGTAGTAACTGCTTCTGCCGAGATCGCATCCTTCTCTTGAGCAGATCTCAACGATCTCGTCGAAACCACTGTTCTTGAAACCAGTCACCCCGAACTTCTGGGAATAGTCGTTTACTGCAGCAACCATGCTTTGGACTGCTGACTGGAGTTGCTTGCTCCTCGTCTGTTTCTTGAGCATGTCTGCCACTTCGAGTAGTCCAGCACATCTGATCGACGTTAGGATCCTGATGCCTGTCGGACAAGACCTGCTCGGACCGGTGGACGCATACGCTCTCAACGCTCGTACGGTCTCGTTTGCAAGGGATGTGAGGTGAGTTGCGACCATGCCCTCCTTGATGAGATGTGCGAAGAAAGCCGAAATCGCTATGTCGGGCGGTATCTGTGCCTCGCCCATCAGTGCGAGCTTCACATTTGCTCCCAATGAGGCGAGCAGTCTCTTCTGCGACCTGGTCTCAGACTTGGAGCTCAGCTCGCCTATCTTTCGAGTCATACTCTCCAAGTGTGGAAAGTCTGGCAGCGGCATTCTTCCTGCATACTCTTTCAGACCGCCAATGAAGGCAGCAGATGGATCCAGCTCTTTCCAGAGATCGAGGATCGATGCTTCGATAGTGCTCTTAGGCTTGAAAGACAACACGCATTCACCATTACAGTGTCTGCCTAATGCTGACTAGTTGTTTATGTGATCTTCTCATGGACGCACTGTGAGCAGGCCTTGTCTGCGCCGAAATGTAGCGAGGCTGCTTCCGCTAGAGTATCCGTTCAAGTCCCCTAGGAACACTAGCGGGTTCAGTCGGCCTTTGGCGGCTTCATTATCAGGGCTAGCACCATCGCGATGATGACTAGGACGGCGGTCACGTAGAATCCCTGCACGTAGCTTGCATAGACGGGCTTCGAACCAAGGATGGCTGCCATCAGTATTGGCAGCACTACGCCGCCAACGCCGTATGCACTTAGGTAGAGTCCATAGTTGGGACCGAAGTTCTTTGTGCCAAAGAAGTATGATGCAAGTGCGGGCATGACGGCGAGGTAGGCTCCAAAGGTAGCTCCGAACAGCACGATCGCCAGATAGAGCACCGGCAGCGTCTGAGCATACGGGAACAGTGCCACCAGCGTGAACAGCTGAACAACCTGCATGATCAGCAGGGTCTTCTTGGGTCCAATCCTGTCACATACGGACCCGAAAAATGGTCGTCCAACAGCATTTGATATCGCGAGCACTGAAACGGCGAGCGTAGCCAACCACTCTAGACTGCCCTTCAATCCGGTGATGTCGGTAGCTATCAGTTTTGCATATCCGATGACCATCAAGCCTGCGCCAGTTCCGACTAGGTAGACTAACCACGCGATGTAGAAGGTTCTCGTTCTCACCATTTCTCGTGTAGTGAAATCCTTGGCTACTGCAACCCAACTCTTCTTGGTTGCAGACATTTTCGCTTGAGGAGGCGCCCATTCCGCGGAGGGAAATCTTAGCAGCAGACTGAGCAGTGCCATGAGTATCAGAAAGACCACGCCGAGAACAAGAAAGGTGTTCGGCAAACCGACCATGGAGATCAGTGCAACAACTGCTGGCGCTGTCACAAGAGCGGACAGGCCGAATCCCATCACGGTCAATCCAAGTGCTAGTCCTCTCTTGTCCGGGAACCATCTTCCCACGACAGCTATCGGCGGGTTATACGCGAAACCGCATCCGGTTCCCGCCACCAACCCGAACCCTATGAGCGTGATCCAGAGCGTGGAGCCTGGGGCTATTGCAATGGCGTAACAAAGAACATAGCCGACGCCAAGCAGGAGAGCGCCTATCAATGCGGGTCGTCTTGGTCCAACTTGCCCTATCATCCTGCCTGAGAACGCGAAGGTGATACCGAACAGCAGGAGAAACGTGCTAAACGGAAGAACAGACTCCGAAACCGTTAGACCATAAGGCGCCTGATGTAACGGAGGTCTGAAGACACTCCAAGCATAGACCGTGCCCAAACACAGGTTGATAATGAATCCGGCGATGACGAGCATCCATCTACTCGACGTTGCGTTTCCCATATTCTCGCCCTACAGCTTGTCTCTGTCGCAGATAGGGCGGCACTAGTAAGCCAGTATATTTTACTTGCGGCGAGTTCGCTAGTCATGTAAACCTGTCTGCGAGCGTTCTATTCTTCCGAATAGTAGGAAAAGCGTTGAGAGTATGCTGAGCTTGAGCGACCCTGAAGTTTGTGTGTTCCTAGTTGGTCAGTTCAGCTTCTTTCTTGCGTTTCGCAATTCCTCAGTCGTGTACTCAAGTCCAAGGTCGTTCAGTTTCTGCTCGGTTGGGAGCCCGCTCTTCTTGTCCCAGCCTCTCAGTTCGTAGTATTCGTCGAGCATCTTGTCTAGGTATACTACGTGTCCCTTTGCCCTGCCGGATGGAGACTTCTCCTCAAGCAGTCGGCGAGGTTGTCGGTCGTCCTTGCGTGTTATTCCATGTCTTACGTTGTACATTCTCTGAAGGTTGACAATTCTTTCTCCGATCTGTTTCAATCCGGAAGCGTTCAACTCTCTGCCGGTTATCAACGAAATGGCCTTCGCGACTTCATCCCAATACAGGGCCGGCGGGAAGAACGTGCCGAATTTGCATATTCCGCCTGAGTCTATGACTGCCGCGAATTCTTCGCCGTCTTTCACTACCATTGCTTTGTACTTGGTCTGTATCCCGTCAACTATTTCTGGCATGTACTGTTGTCCGTAGCGTTGGACTGCTTCTGTGGGATATCCGGCTTCATCAATGGTTGGGAATCCCTTCAAGTGATCTGCTCCTCTGCTTGCAGTGGCTTGTGCGAGTCCCATTGATTGCTGTGATCTGCCGTCTTGGGCTGGCATCTCTTGTCCTTTGATGTGCATCGCATAGTATTCGGAGCCCTTTCCTATGATGGAGGCGGCTCGGCGGACTCCTTCGGCCAATACGTTTCCGATTTCTTTCCGGAATGCGATTCTGTTTATGGCTTCGATTACCGTGTCCGGGTTGCCCCATGTGAGATCGAGGTCCGTGTCTTTTCGGGTGATTATGCCTTTCTCGTAGAGTTCCATTGCGAATGCGATGGCAGATCCTGTGGATATTGTGTCTAGACCGTAGTCGTCGCATAGGAACCCTCCCTTAATGATTGATGGTAGGTTTCGATTCCAGACTCTTGCACCGAGCGAGTTGACCGTCTCATACTCGGTGACTAGGTCTACTGACTTGTACTTTCCTTCCTTGACTTCGATGACATGGTGGCACCCGATAGGACATGAGAAACACGCTATCCGTCGCACAAAATGATTCTTGTCAATCTGCTCGGCGCTAATGTCTTCGACGTATGGAAAGTGTCCCATCTGGAAGTTCTTGGTTGGAAATCTGCCCACCTCACTCATCAAGGTCGAAAGCTGTGGAGTCCCAAACCGTGTGACATTCGGAGTGTACTGGTTGTTCAGTATCTCCTTCTGAGAATCAAGACATGCTTTGAGGTACTCGTCTGGCTTCGCAATCGGGGTCCTGAGGTCTCCACGCGCGGCGACTGCTTTCAGCCGCTTCGAGCCCATCACGCAGCCCATTCCAGCTCTAGCAGCTGCGCATCCATGCGTCATGACTGCAGCATATCTGACTAGGTTCTCGCCCGCTTGTCCAATTGAGGCGACTTGGATCCTATTGTCCCCATGTTTCTCCCTGATCAGCGTCTCAGTTTCGTGGGTTCCCTTTCCCCAGAGATATGATGCGTCCAGAAGCTCTGCATGATTGGGTTGGAGCCAGAGGTAGACCGGCTTCTCAGACCGGCCCTGGAA
>Ga0315280_10001101_pt1 | contig 47752 bp, 34 predicted proteins | sample YL17G06_40_MG_FD_203697 | JGI IMG/M metagenome (GOLD analysis project Ga0315280, IMG submission 203697) | Sediment microbial communities from Yellowstone Lake, YNP, Wyoming, USA - YL17G06_40 | ecosystem: Environmental > Aquatic > Freshwater > Lake > Sediment | place: USA: Wyoming | collected... | reverse complement strand
CGGGCGGAAAGGGTCATGCGGTCCTCCAGGACAATCCCTTGTCTGACCCCGCAGTCTACCTGGGCTCGCTATAGAAGACAAGGAAAATCTGGAAAAAGAGGAGGGTTTTTCAGCGGAATCAATATTTAAGACGTGACCCTCCAAAAGGCGGGGTGGGGGATTGCGAAGAAGCACCGGGGTGCTATCATGCAACGGAGACTGGCATCTTTGGGAGGTATTTAAGATGAGATGTTGTGAAATTCTGGTGTTGTCGTTCGTGTCGTTGCTGGCGTTGTCGGCGGGTGCCCTGGGGGTCGAAACGGCCGCTAATCCGTATGTCCAGTGGAGCCGCGGGCCGTCCCATGAGGCGAGCTTCTTTCCCATCGCCGTGTGGTTGCAGTCGCCCGCCAACGCCCCCCGCTATCGAGCCGCCGGGTTCAACGTGTATGTGGCACTCTGGAATGGCCCCACCGAGGACCAATTGCAGCAGCTCAAGCAGGCGGGAATGCAGGTGATTTGCAGCCAGAATGCGACCGGGCTCAAGCACCTGAACGATCCGACGATCATCGGTTGGATGCACGGGGATGAGCCGGACAATGCGCAGGCCCTCCCGGGGGGCAAGGGGTACGGGCCTCCGATTCCGCCGGAGAAGATTGTCGCCTCGTACAACCGCCTGCGGGCGGCGGACCCGAACCGGCCGGTGATGCTGAACCTCGGGCAGGGAGTCGCCTGGGACGGCTGGTATGGCCGCGGCGTGCGGACCAACCATCCGGAGGACTATCCCGAGTACGTCAAGGGCTGTGACATTGCCTCCTTCGACATCTACCCGGTGGCACACGACAACGCGCAGGTGGCAGGCAACCTGTGGTATGTGGCCCGCGGCGTGGAGCGGCTCAAGCAGTGGGCTCAGGGCCGGACCGTCTGGAACTGCATCGAGTGCACCCACATCAACAACAAGGAGCACCAGGCCACGCCCCAGCAGGTGCGCTGCGAAGTGTGGATGTCGCTCATCCACGGCTCCAGGGGGCTAATCTATTTTGTCCATGAGTGGCAGCCGAAGTTCAGCGAATCGGGACTGCTGAACGATCCGGAGATGCTTGCGGCCGTCACCCAGATCAACCACCAGATCGGCGCGCTGGCGCCGGTCCTCAACAGTCCCACGCCGGCGGACGCGGTGAAGGTGGCGTCCTCCAATGCCAATGTCCCGGTCGCCACGATGGTGAAGAGACACGGAGGGTCTGTCTACCTGTTCGCCGTCACGATGCGCGAGGGACAGACCAAGGGGCGGTTCGCAATTCAGGGCCTGGCAGGACAGAAGCGCGTGGAGGTTCTGGGTGAGAATCGTGCCGTGGAATGGAAGGATGGCGTGTTCGAGGACGACTTCCAGCCGTGGAGCGTGCACCTATATCGAGTCCCTCTGGCAGGCTGAAGTCCGCAGCGTCGCATCCGTGCTTGCGGCCCTGCCAACGGGCTCGCGTCAACCCGGCAATGTCATTTGGTGATCTGACCTTTCCAGAGGCCCTGTGTGCCTGCGTAGACGGCCGTCACATAGACCTGCACGAGATGGCCGTTAACGGAAGTCTCCACGAGCAAGTCCTTCGTGTTTTGGCGGTGCCACTGGAACGTGAACGGCAGGCTCACCTGGATCTCCGCGGGGAGCAGTTCCAGAGCCGTAAACGTCCCCGTGGCCTCCGGGGCAAACCGGCTCGCTGCTCCCTGGAGATTGAAGTCTCGGACCTGATCGCCCAGGCGCACCGAGCCAAAGTATCTGGCGACCGTGTCCTTGGCCTCCAGACTTTGACCGGCCCTGGCAAAGTCAGCAAAGAGACCTGTCGTCGGATCGACGACAAAGGGACCCAGCGACGACGACACGCCGAATGTTCCCTGGGCGGACAGAGAGAAGGGGATCACCACCCCGGCGCCGATTTGCAGGATCGTGGCGTTATACTGCGTCACGGCGGTCTTGATCTGAAGGCGGTCCAGCGTCGCGCTGAGGTTGTCGAAGTCGATCGTCATTTGCATCCACGTGCTGGACGTGGACAGCTTGAGATCGGGCACGGAGACCAGGGCCTCCTTGCCATCCACGCAAGCGCCCAGCGTGAGAACGTACGACGCCTCCTGGGAACCGCCCGTGAAATCGTAAATCGCCTTCTCCGGCTGGTTGACCGTGGGATAGGCGCACCAAGCCACCCCTTCGAACTGCCAATCCTGCGGGTAGTTCCGGATGAGCTTGTTCTTCTCGTCCTCGCTGATGGTGTAGAGGTGGTCGGAGTAACGGTTCGACCAGAACCGGTAGACCGGCAGTGCCCCGAGCGGCTGACGGCCCGGCGGGTACGCGTAGAAAACCACGCCCTCGTAAGTCCAGACGCCGGGATAATCGTTGATGGTCTTTTGCCGCTCTTCCTCGCTAATAGTGTAGAAATGCGAACTCAGCTTGTCCGACCAGAAGCGGTACACGGGCACCAGATTCGCCTCGACCGGCTGGTAGAAGGTGCAATACGACGTGCCTTCCCAGCTCCAGACCTGGGAGTACTGATTGATGAGCTTGTCGCGCTCGCCGGCCCAGATCGTATAGAAATGCTTGCTCTTGGTCGGGGACCAGAACCGATAGACCGGGCCCAAGCCCTCCCGCGAGCCCTCGTAGGCGCCCATATCGACGGCGGATCCCCGGCGTCTGGCCCTACCGTCCCGATCGGTCTCGTCGGACTTGGGATTGTACTTCGGATCGCCCGCGTCGATGCAGGGGGAACTGGGACATAAGTGGTAATCGCCCCTGGTCGGTTCGACGAAGACCGGATTGGTGGCGAGATTGCCGGCCCCCCAGCGGACCTCGCTGCCGGACTCGGCATAAGTACGGTTGCCGTCGCCTTCCACGTCGCAGTATTCGACCGTAGCCGTCGCGGTCTGGACTTCGCTGTACCGATAGGTCCCGGCCCACACGCTGGCGCCCTGCGGCGCCCTGTTGCTCCACAGGATACTATGACTGACGAGAGGATTACTGCCCCCGCTGGCGGATACGGCGCCACCGCAGGCGGCCTCATTGGCAACAAACGTGCAGTTGATGATTTCCGGGCTGCTGTTGTACACGTTGTGGATGGCGCCGCCATCGGCCGTCGCGATATTTCCCGCAAAGACGCAATTGGACACCGTGGAACTCGAGCGGTAGTTGCAGAGCGCCCCGCCGTTCTCGCCGGCCTTGTTCAGGGTGAAGGTGCAGGCCTGGATCGCGGTTTTGCCGCCGTGAACATAGAGGGCGCCGCCCAAGGCGCTGACGGAGTTGCTGGTGAAGGTGCACCTCGTCAGGGTCAGGCAGGTCGACACAGGGTCGGTGTCCGCCCGGCTGTAAATGGCGCCACCATTCTCGCCCTGGTTATTCTGGAACGTGCAGTCGGTCACCGTCACCTGGCAATCCCACGTCTCCAGGGCCGTCCCGGTACTGTCTTCGAACGAGCAGTCGCTGACCTCGACCTGGCTCGTCTTGCAGTAGATAGCTCCGCCCTGCAGTAGCTCCGAGGTATTATTGGAAAATGTGCATCCCCTAATTCGGACCTTGCTGCCGCGGCTATAGATGGCGCCGCCCTGCAAGTCGATCGTGTTGTCCACGAACGCGCAGTTGATCACGTCGAGTTCGCCCAGCTCACAGCGGACCGCCCCACCCGTGGAGACATCGTTGCCGTCGTGGATGAGCAGGCCCTGGATCGTCAGGTGATTCTTCTCTCCGGGACTGGCCCAAAACGCGTAGAAGGTGGATAGGCCGTATCCCTGGCAATCGATGATCGTGTTGTCCACCACGGCGGGGTCGTTCGGATCGCGGCTGCGCACGGTCAGCTCCTTGCCCACGATCTTGATGTCGTGGTTGCCGTAACCCCGGTAGGTGCCCTGTTCGAGGACAATCACGTCCCCGTTCTCGGCGGCGTCGGTGGCCGCCCGGATGGTGGGGAAGTCCCCTGTGCCCTCGGCATTGACGCAGATGGTCTTTGCCTGGATCGTTGCTCCCCACGTCAAGACGGCGCATGTGAAGGCAAGGATACGTCGTGGACTGGTTTGTCCGATCATCTTGTGACCTCCTCCAGAGGTTTTATATTCTGTATCGACCCTAATTCTACCAGACTTAAACAACTGTTGTCCAGCAATTTTTAGCAGTATCGCAAGGACGACCCGGCCACAAAGACGGCGGTATTATGGGTCCACGGCCCGGTCCACACCCTCAGGCGGCGTGCGGATGATACCTTTCCCCTGTCCAGTCAAATCTCCAGCGTGACGGTAGGGTATCGCAGGACCGGACTGCCCGAGAGATATGTCGCGACCCACCTGGGGACACAGCAACGCCCCCTCCAGGGGACAGAAGACAAACGGTCGAGGGCGGTACGCAGGGCGGGTCTTGAACCCATCCCTCAGGCATTAGACACACGGGTTTGGCGGAGTCCTGCAGGCCCTGGTCCCCAGTTTTCCGCGCGATTTCCCATGTACTATAGGACGCGACGAGGGTTGACAGACGTGTGACCGGCCGTGTCTGGGACGGCCTCGACGTGACGGCCGAGATGGACAGAGATTCCGCCCCCACGACCCTCACTGCGTGTAGGTCTCCATAATAGCGTGCATCCGCACCTCAGGTGAGCCCCGAGGTTGAGCCCCGTGGCCGGTCCCCCAATCGCTCGGGACATGGGAAGAGACCCAGACAGACCCATCTGCCGACCGGGATAATCCCATGCCCTAACATAGTATAACCCAATTTCGTGCGGGAGGCGGCCCGACGTGGGGTCCTTATTTCCGAAATTTATCACTTGATGAGCGAGCCGAGGACTCGAAACAGTGACAGGCATGTCTTGCCCTTCGCACCGTTCACACCCTTCTCACTCTTCGAACTTCCCGGCCCGGCCGGGGGAAGAAAAGATTGCAGCGCCGGTGCTTCCGGCATAGAATTCACGATTTGGACTGGGGTTTTTGAAAGGGATCGTGGATGAACTATGATGTGGCTGACTTGGCGTTGGCGGCGGAAGGGAAACGCAGAATTCTGTGGGCCGATAATGACATGCCGGTCGTAGCGGCGATTCGCGAGCGATTCGCGCGGACCAAGCCGCTCCAGGGCAAGAACATCTCCGCGTGTCTGCACATCACGGCCGAAACCGCCAATCTGGCGCGGACGCTGAAGGCGGGTGGAGCCAACGCGGTCCTGTGTGCCTCCAACCCGCTCAGCACGCAGGACGATGTGGCCGCCTCCCTGGTGAAAGACTTTGGCATCCCGGTGTTCGCCATTCGCGGCGAGAACCGGGCAACCTACTATAAGCACATCAACGCGGCTATCGACCATGAGCCGGTGATCACGTTCGACGACGGAGCCGACCTGGTCAATGAGATGCACACCAAGCGTAAGAAGGATGCCGAGCGGATCATCGCCAGCATGGAAGAGACGACCACCGGTGTCATTCGGCTGCGGGCCATGGATAAGGAAGGCAAGCTGCGGTTCCCGGTGATCGCGGTCAACGACGCCAAGAGCAAGCACCTGTTCGACAATCGCTACGGCACGGGGCAATCGACCGTGGACGGCATTATCCGCGCGACGGATTTCCTGGTGGCGGGGACCAAGGTGGTCGTGGCCGGCTACGGCTGGTGCGGCCGCGGCTTCGCCATGCGGATTCGTGGGCTGGGAGCGATTACGATCGTCACCGAGGTCGATGCCACCAAGGCGCTGGAAGCGGCGATGGACGGCTTTCTGGTCCTGCCGATGGCGGAGGCCGCCAAGATCGGCGACGTGTTCGTGACGCTGACCGGCGACAAGCACGTGATCCGGCCGGAACACATCCGCCTGATGAAGGACCGCGCGGTCATCGCCAACAGTGGGCATTTCAACGTCGAGATCGACATCCCCGGCCTGACCAAGATGAGCAGCAAGGTCAATCGCGGCGTGCGGCAGCACGTCGATGAATATATCGTGGGCCGGAATAAGCGCATCTACCTCCTCGGCGAGGGCCGGCTGATCAACCTGGCGGCGGCGAAAGGCCATCCCGCCAGCGTGATGGATATGAGCTTTGCCACCCAGGCCCTGCAGGCCGAGTGGGTCTGCAAGCATGCCGGCAAGCTCCAAGCCAGAGTGTACGAGGTGCCGTCGGAGATCGAGGACGGCGTGTGCCGGCTGAAGCTCAAGGCGATGGGCATCGCCATCGACACGCTCACGCCGGAACAAGTGGCCTATCTGGCCTCCAGCGGCGAAGGAACGTAAGGCAAGTTGGAAGTGGAAAGTCGGAAGTTTGAAGTGTGGCGCGGCAGGGCTTGACGCTGACCGCGGGAGGCTTCGAACTTGAGACTTCCCACTTGAAACTTCGTTTATGGCCCCAGGGCTCGAAAAGTCGCCGAAGACGCCGAAGACCTTCCTGACCGTCGGTCCCACGCTGCACTACAGCCATCGGAACGTGCAGTTCTACTGGCTGTTGGCCGCATTCATGTTCGCGCTGGCCTGCCTGTTCTGGTCGCGGGTCGTCTCCGGGACCTTCTGGTCCTTCGATTTCGAGTCCCAGACCATTCCCGACTTGCACGATCTGGGCCGGGCCACGGTCACGGGCGTCAGCATCTTCGAATACCCCTGGCAGATCATCGTGCTGGGTCTGCTGATGGGGATTCTGGCGGTGGTGCCCATCCTCGTCGCCCAGTTGATGAGCTTCGGGCACAGTTTCATTTTCGTGCTGGCCGTGTTCTTTTTGGCGAATCTGCCGGGCTTCGCCGTGTTCTTGATCGCCAGTTGTTTCGCGGCGGCGGCCCGGCCGCTGCGGTTTCGCTCCCGCATCATCGCGATCGCCCTGTGTCTGGCTCCGCCCCTGGTCTACTGGGGCGCGTTCGGTGGGGCGCGGGGCGTCGAGCCGCTCGAATGGGGGTTCTCTTTTGCCCCATGGATTTGGGCGTGGCTGACGGGCATGACCGTCGCCGGCATCGTCCTCGCCATCGGCCACTACACCCGGTACAAGCCCGGGCTGATCTGGACCTTCACGACCACGACCCTGCTGCTGGCTCTCGGGGTCTTCGAATGGAGGATCGGCTTCGATGAGCTGGACTACCAGCTCTACGTGGCCCGGAACAATCCCGAAGAGGTCGCCGAATTTCGCGACCACAGCATCCGCGAGGCCCTGGACAAGACCATCTCCGACCCGACGGAGAAAGAGTATCGCAAGGTCTTCGTCTATCCGACCGAGATCATCCCGCTGCGGGAGGAGATGAAAAAGGAGATTCAGACCTCCTTGTCCCGCGACGACCGCTGGCCGAGCTGGTTTCTCGCGTCGGAGGAACTCCAATACGAAGACAAGCGGCAGTGGCTGGACGAGCAGTACGACTGGTTCCTCCACCCACCCCGGCCCCGGTGGATGCCGGCGACGGTGTATCAGAGGATCGCCGAGCGGCGGTCGCGCAGTCCGCGTATGCCGATCGCGCTGTACTACAAGGCGCTTTTGAGCGAGTGCCGTCCGGACTTGCGGCGTCTCGGGCAGGATGAGACCCTGCATTTCACCAGCGACTACCCGCACAAGCTGTCGTCGCGCACCTGGTTTCGGTTGTACAGCGGTTTCAACCGCAGCCCGGAATCGGCGGAGGCCCGCTGGCGCGCGGCGCGGCAGCTCGCGGGCCAAAAGGAGATCAAGAAGGCCCGGGCCGTCCTGGGGGAGGCCGACGAGATCGTGCGCGAGCATCTGGCGCTGCAAAAGCCGCCGCTCGCACTGAGCGATAGTCTGTTCAGCGCGTTTCGGCGGCCGCCGGACACGGTGATGACGCCGATGAAGCTCCGGGAGTTGCAGGGGCGCATCTATGAGCTGCAGACGCTCATCAGCGACGAGAATCTGACCGGCGCCAATGGCGCCTTGGAGCGGCTGGCCGCTTTCGTAATGCTCGATCCGTACAGCCTGGACTATGAGTCACAGCTCGATGCCCTGCTGAAGCTCAGCGGCGAGAAGGATGGCCTGCGCGACAATATCGTACTGGCCCAGGCCAAACTGATCCCCGACGATCAGCATCGGTCGCAGCGTCTGAACGAATTGAGCCTCCGGTACCAGAACACCGACGGCGGTATGCAAGCCTTGTACGAGCTGACGCGTCTGCACATCCGCCTGTGCCAGCGGGAGATGAAGCAGGAAAACCTGGTGCAGGCCCGTAACATGCTGACGAGATTCCTGAGCCTGTACCCCGACAGCTTCTACGCCCCGCAGGTCAAGAAGAACCTCGACGACCTGCCCCCGGCCGGAGTAGGACATTGAGAGACTCGCCCGCAGGGCGGACGACGAACGTGTTTCTCCCTGGAACCTGCCCTCGACCTGAGCGAGGGTCGTGCGTCCCCGCACCGGAGCGATCGGCAACTTCGCTTTGCATTTGGGGCTGGTTCTCGCTACCATGGACTATGGTGAGTGGCTCCGAGGCCGGCACACCGCCGTAGACAGATGCGTAGGCAGGGTCTTCCAGGATGGCAAAGGACAAATCAAGTCTTGGTTCCTGCATTGTGGTCGTGGGCGACCCGGGCCGTGAGTTTGTGCAGACAACGGTTCGACTGGCGCGCGAGTGGGAGATCGACGCCGTGCCATGTGACAACGCCTATGCGGCGGTAGTCGCCCTGGCCCAGGCGGCCGGCCGACGGATCCTGGTTGTCGGAGAGATACGGGAGTTGGCGCGGGAGAACCGTGCGTTCTTTCGAATCGCGGCTGCGCATGCGGCGCGCTGCTACGGTTGGCTCGACCAGGGCCACCCGATCGGGCGGGAAGACCTGCTCGCCGCCTTGCGGGCCGGGGCCTCGATCCTGGGCAACGTGCAGGACATCCGGGACATCCTCAAGGAATGGCTGGCAGCCGCCACGCCCCACCATTCGTCGCATGCCGGGCCACATGCGTCCCAGATGAAGCGCCGTACGTGCCCGGCGGCAGACGAGACGTACGAGGACCTGCGGGCCACCGAAGCGGAGCTTAACGCTTTACTCGGGTAGGGAAGACAAATGACGGAGGAAAGAAGACAGACGACAGAGGACGGAGGACAGAGGACAGCACCGTCCTCCGCCGTCCGTCGTCCGTCCTCCGAGAGCCGTCTTCCGGAATCCGCCGGAAGGGTGCTGCTGATCGGCGATATCAGCGACGCCTTGTTGGACGCCGTGACGACGGATCGGTACCCGTGTGAGGTGCGGACGAATATCCTGGAGGGAATCGATGCCGCCGTCCGCGGCCACTATGCAGCGGTGGGCGTCGTGATGGAGGGGACCACGCATCAACTCGGCCCGGCCCTCAAGGCGCTGCGCAGCGGCACCAAAGCAAAAATCCTCCTGCTGGCGCAGATGCACGAGGAGCCCATCGCGCGACGGCTGGTCGAAGGCCCCAGCGAGGACCGGCTGGCGGATGCCTATCTCATCTGCCCCACCTGCCTGGCAAGTCTGTGCGCGCACGCCGGCATCAGCCGGAGGACGGAGAACGGAGGACAGAAGACAGAGGACAGTGTCGCACCGAATCCGCAATCCGAAATCCGCAATCCGCAATCGGAAGTGCCGCTGGCCGGCGTGGAGCGGAAGATTCGGCACTTGGAGCGGCTGGCGACCACCGACGATCTGACCGGCCTGAAGAACCGCCGCTACCTGTGGGAGTTCGCCCGGCAGATCCTGGAACACGCCCGGCAGGCCACGGGACGCGTCACCCTGCTGGTCTTCGACATCGACAACTTCAAGCACTACAACGATGTCTACGGCCACTTGACCGGCGATGAGATTCTGCGGCAGGCGGCGGTCCTGATGCGGCGCTGCTGCCGGAGTCACGATGTCGTCGGCCGCATCGGCGGCGATGAGTTCGCCGTCGTCTTCTGGGACGATCCGTACCGGGTGACGGATCGTGTCGAGGGCGTCCCGTGTTCGAATCGCGGGCAGGATGCCCGCGACACGCAACGAGAGCGGCGGGCCGCCACCGCCGAGCATCCGAGCGAGGTCGTTCTCATCGCCCGACGATTCCAGAAGGAGTTCGGCAACGCCGACCTGCACCTGCTCGGTCCCGGCGGCGAGGGCGTCCTGACCATCAGTGGCGGCTTGGCCAGCTTCCCCCGCGACGGCGCCACGGTCGAGCAACTTTTTGCGCGGGCCGACCTCGCCCTGTGCGACGCCAAACACAGCGGCAAAAACCGCATCTACCTCGTCGGCGAGCCCCAAAGCGACATCGCCGACATCCGGTAGACGCCTGGGAGCCTGCAACAGAATAAAGAATGCTCGACGGTAGGTTTCTGTCTATGTCATTCCCGCGAAAGCGGGAATCCAGTAGTGCCGCGGTTTTCGAATCCACCCGCCCCATGGAGGCGCTCGTCGGCAAGATTGTCCCCTACATCTTCGTGGGCTACGTCCAGGTCGGGGGCATTCTGCTCAAAGGCAACGGCCTCGCCGAGATCGCGCCCCAGCTCTGGCCGATTGCGTTGTTCGGCAGCCTCGCGATCTTCCTCGGCGTGAAACGCTACCGCCGGACGCTGGATTAGGACCCCCGAATTCCAGGTAGGTCAGCCGCGTCCGGTTGCCGGCGGCCTGCGCCTGTACGGCTATTGTGTAGTATTTATATCCGATTGTAATTGGTGCCTGTCCCCGGTCGGTGGTGGTTGCTCCGCACGACAACATTGTGGGGGTGGGCGCCGTGGCTCACATCGCGGATTCGCAGGAAACACATCAACTCCACCTCGGTCATGAGCTCCGGAAAGCCAACTTGGCTGAGTTCTTCGTGCATGACGATCTCCCAGGTGGTTGTGGTTGGCGGCAGCGGCATCGCGCTGCGCATGACGGGAGCGCCCCCTGTCCTCCATTCCGTCGACGGAATACCCCCTTCATCGGCACATCGCCCAGAGGACTTCTGAGAAGCTCGGCTGGGTGTTCGTGCCAAGGCAGTCCGTGACGTTTATGGTCACACTGACCCCTTGGAAACTCCTGAGTTCGCACATGCTATTTCATCCGCCTAGGCACAGATTCGCGAGACGAACCGAAGATTCTTTGAGAATTCTTTTGTTTTCTTGGGGTATTGCTGCGACGAAATTCGCATTGTTTGGTGAGCCAAGCGTGAGTGTTGCCAACCTCGTTTGAAAGGGCCTGTCATGAGCAAACAAGTGATGTGTTTGGTCGGTGCGGCAGTGGTGGCCTTGTCGGCTGTGGCAGCGGCCCAGACGCCCGACCCGAGTCTGGTGGGGTGGTGGAAGCTGGATGAGGCGTTTGGCGCCGTGGCGGTCGATTCTTCCGGCCACGGGAACAATGGCACGGTGTATGGGACGGCGACGTGGGCCCCCGGGATCGTGGCCGGCGCCCTGCAGTTCGACGGCGCCACGTACGTCGATTGCGGGTACAGCGCGAGTCTGAACCTCTCCGGCTCGGTCTCCGTTTCCGCGTGGGTCAACATGAACTCCTCCGGCACCGACATCAAGGTCGCGGGCAACCAGGACTGGATTACCGGGGGCTACAAGCTCGGGGTGTACAGCAACAACCGGGCCGAATTCGAGATCCGTACGCCAGACAATCGTGCCATCCTGAACCGGGATTCGGCCGGGGGGACCGTCCTGCAGCAGGGGGTCTGGTATCACGTGGTTGGTGTCTACTCCCAGGGGCAGTACATCCGGACGTACTTGAACGGAGAACTCGACCGGGAGCTGTTGACCACCGAAGTGCTCGGCAGTTCCACCGGCACCCTCAAACTGGGCTGCGAGCCAGCTACCGGCGGCCTCTTCTGGATGGGGACGCTGGATGATGTCCGGGTCTACAGCCGGGCGCTGGACGCAGAGGAGATCGGCACGGCGATGCGCCCATCAAGCTCCGGGCTGATAGCGCACTGGCCTATGAATGAAAACGGCGGGTCCGTGGTCGCCGACGTGGCGGGAGGATTCAACGGGACCCTTGTGGGAAACGTCGTGTGGACCCCGGGGGAGACGGGCTGCGCCCTGAGATTCCCAGGAGTTCCGGGGAACAATGTCAATCTCGGCAAGGTCCCGATCAACCTCGGCTCGCGCTTCACGCTGGCCTGTTGGATCAAGCTGCGCCCCGTGTCCACCTGGCATGTCATCCTCGCCAAGGGTCCCAAGGATGCCGGTCACTATGAGCTGTACGTCAACGGCGCCGGTCTCAAGGGCGAGGCGGCCGCGTATCTGCCGGACTTGGGGGATTTCGGGTCCGGCATCCGCGTGGATGATGGCACCTGGCATCACATAACCTGGACCTATGACGGGAACAGCATGACCTGTTACGTCGATGGAGTAGGCACGGGCCTCAAGACCTGGTCCGTCCGCGGCCGCTCGGTGGCGGCGGAGACGGAAGAGTTCCGCATCGGGTCTCTGGCGGATGGCAGTACCTTTCCTTTCGGGGGTGAGATCGACGACGTGCGGATCTACAACCGTGCGCTGAACACGGCGGAGATTGCCACGGCGATGCGGCCGTCTGTTACCCCCCTGCCCACGGTGCAACCGAGCAGTTCGACGCAGTGTCCGGCCGTGAGCACCCAGTGCCCGACGGTGAGCACGCAATGCCCGGTGGTAAGTACCGCATGCCCGGCGTGTCCGGTGACCGTGCAGCCGGCCGTGAGCACCCAGTGCCCGACGGTGAGCACCCAATGCCCGGTGGTAAGTACCACCTGCCCGGCGTGTCCGGTGACCGTGCAGCCGGCCGCGAGCACCATGTGTCAAACGGTAAGCACCCAGTGCCCCCTGGTCTCCACGCAGTGCCCGACATCGAGCACACGCTGCCCGGCGGTGAGCACGCAATGCCCGGCAGAGACAACAAGGTGTCCAGCGACGGCGACGAGTTGCTCGTCGGTACCAATTGCGACCGTCTGCCCGCCAAGGTCCACACACTGCCCTGTGGTGAGTACGAGGTGCCCTGAGACGAACACCAAGTGTCCGGCGGAAACGACAAGGTGCCCGGCAGAAGCCACCTGGTGTCCACGCGAGACAACGAAGTGTCCCGCCGTGGAATACACCGTCTGTCCGCTTCAGACTACTCACTGCCCGCAGACCACAACGAAGTGCCCGACAGAGTCCACGAGGTGCCCGGTGCACGCCACCAGTTGCCCGACGGAGTCTACGAAGTGCCCGGCGCAGACCACCAAGTGCCCGCTTTGGTCCTGTTTGCCGTTTGCGCCAAGACCAGAGGCGTTGTCAAGGTCGGGTCGGGCGCTCGAGACGCCGCGCTTGTCCGGCACGCAGGGACTTGTGAGGAATGCGGCATCGGGTAGTGCCTGCCCGATCGTGGAAACCACAGTTCCCACTGTTGTCGTCTGGGGCCGGTAGAAGGACGGTCCCCCTGGCAACGCTGGTTGTTGGGACACCCGGAGCAGGCAGTCCGGGTGTCCCGTTCCTGTCGTCCGCAAGGGACTCCCGACTGCACCGCGCGGCGATGATAGTGAAACTCCCGTGCGATATGATATGATCCGTAAGCCGCCGGTCGCGTCGTCCGGCAACTCTCCCCGATTCGAGGCGGCAAATGCCGAATGACCAGTTGGAGAAATTGGCGGTGGAGCGCTAGCCGAGCCTTCAGACTTGAAATCTCCCCCTGTTTGTGAGAGAATACACCGATCCAAGGACCTGAAACGGTGGGGAGTCGGCATGAGTGATGTTACACGCATCTTGAATGCCATAGAACGGGGGGACGCCCAGGCGACCGAGGAACTCTTGCCGCTGGTCTATGAGGAACTCCGCCTGCTGGCGGCCCAGAAGCTGTCCCATGAACCTCCCGGTCAGACGCTCCAGGCGACCGCGTTGGTGCACGAAGCGTATATCAGACTGGTAGAGGCGGAATGCCGGAGCTGGGAGAACCGCGGTCATTTCTTTGCCGCGGCGGCGGAGGCGATGCGAAGGATTCTGGTGGAGAATGCTCGACGAAAGAGAAGCACGAAGTGCGGCGGTGCTCTCAACAGGGTTGATCTCCAGGAGGTGATGCTGGGCACGGAGAGGAGCGCCTCTGTGGAGGATGTCTTGGGACTCGATGAAGCGATTTCCAAGCTCCTGGAGATCGACCCAGTAAAGGGTGAGTTGGTCAAACTTCGTTTCTTTGCCGGACTGACCAATGAACAGGCGGCCAGGGTCCTGGGGGTATCAACCAATACGGCCGATCGGTACTGGGCCTATGCGCGAGCCTGGATTCGGCTCCGGATACAAGGAAGCGACACCTCGGATGATCGTTGATGGGAGATTGTTTAAGAATTCTTCCGCTTTCTTGGGGTATTGCTGCGGCGAAATTCGCATTGTTTCGTAGGCCAGTTGTGCAAGGAGAAACTCATGCCGGCGAGCCCAAAAGACGAAGAGGCTGTCTTCTACGCGGCTCTTGAGCTCAAGTCGCAGGCCGAACGGACGGTGTATTTGCGGGAGGCCTGTAAGGACAATCAGAGGCTCTTCGACCGTGTCAAAGCCCTACTCGATGCCAGCGGCGTCCACCATGATTTTCTGGACGATCCGGAGCATAGCTCTGACGTTGTCTTCGATGCCTCCCCTTTGCAGGAGGGCCCCGGCACGGTCATCGGCCGGTACAAGCTGCTCGAGAGGATTGGCGAAGGGGGCATGGCCGTGGTCTATAGGGCCGAGCAAGAGGAGCCCCTCCGCCGTCAGGTGGCCCTCAAGATCATCAAGCTGGGCATGGACACGCGGCAGGTCATCGCGCGCTTCGAGGCAGAACGTCAAGCCCTGGCTCTGATGGACCATCCCAGTATCGCGAAGGTCCTCGATGCCGGTGCCACCGAGACCGGTCGACCCTACTTCGTGATGGATCTGGTGTCAGGCGTCTCGATCAGCGAGTACTGCGATACGAACAACCTGAGCACGAAAGACCGGTTGGCTTTGTTCGTTCAGGTCTGCCACGCCGTGCAGCACGCCCACCAGAAGCGCATTATCCACCGCGATATCAAACCCTCCAATGTGATGGTTACGCTCTTGGACGGCAAGCCCGTACCGAAGGTCATCGACTTTGGCATTGCCAAGGCCACGAACCAACGCCTGACGGAAAAGACGCTGTTCACCCGCTATGCTCACATAGTCGGTACGCCCGCCTACATGAGTCCGGAGCAGGCGGAATTGAGCGACCTGGATATCGATACGCGGACCGATATCTACTCGCTGGGGGTGCTCCTGTATGAGCTATTGACCGGCACCACGCCGTTCAGTGAAGAAGAACTCCGCAAAGCCGGGTATCTCGAGATGCAGCGGGTCATCCGGGAACAGGAGCCGGTCAAGCCCTCTACGAAACTCAGTACGCTTGGCAAGACGCTCACGGACATCGCGAAGCATCGGGGCTGCACGCCTGAACTGCTCCGCAAGGCCGTTCGGGGTGACCTCGATTGGATCGTGATGAAATCCCTGGAGAAGGACCGTCTTCGGCGGTACGAGACCGCCAGCGGTTTGGCCGAGGATATCCGCCGGCATTTGGAGCACGAACCGGTTCTCGCCCGTAGTCCCGGCACCGCGTACCGCCTACACAAGTTCTTGCGTCGCCATCGGGTCCCGGCCTTGGGCGTTGTAGCGATAATTCTTGTCACTGGGATAGCGGTGGTCCTTCTCTCACTGTGGAAGCAAGACCGGGTTCAGCTCGCTGAGGCCGAAGGCTTCCGGGATCGGAGCATCCTCTCCCAAGTCCGCGGGCAGTATGTCAGGGGGGACCCGAATGCGGATTTGGAGACGATCGAACCCGTCTTCCCGGGCCAACACATGGAACGCAGAGCTCAGCTTCTTCACGCCGGCATCCTTGCGGACCAACGGCGTTTCACTGAGGCCCTGACGATGCTGAACGGTCTATCCCATGATCGGCCCGAGATTGCCGGGGCTGCTCATCGTCTGATGGCGCGCATCCTCTTGGAGAATGCATCGCCCGGGGGTGATAGACTCAAGGAGGTGGAGGCGCATCGCCAGAAGGCCGAGGCCCTGCTGCCGGAGACCGCGGAAGCGTATTTCCTGCGCGCCCTGACCGCCCTGACGGTCAAAGAGGAGCTTGCCGCGCTGGACAAGGCCCTGCAACTGGATCCCGCGCACTCCGAAGCCCGCCGGCTGCGGGCGTACACGTACTACACCTCGCGGAGGTATGAGAGAATGAGGGATGACGCTGCGGGGACGAAGACTATCCCGGAGACCTCCAGCCGGGGCGGTGGCTCAGCGCGCGAGCAAGACGCCGCTTCGATTGATGGTCCCATCCAGCGCGCCTCGTCCCAGTACACGTGGACCGGCGCGGCCGGAGGTCTCAAGTGGGAGACACCCGGCAACTGGCAATCGAGCGGCTCGATTTACACCTGGCCCAATGAAGAGTTCGGCCTTCCCCGGATCAATCGGAGTTGCGACGCAATCACCATTGCCAACGGGGACCGGGTCACTCATCCCACGGAACTGGAGATCAGAGGTGCAACGGACGGCTCGGGCGACCCCGTTCTCCTGATCGACCACCACAGCAGCCTCCATGTGGCAACCCACGTGGCGATCGGACGTGGGCCAAAGGGGAGAGGACGCGTCGAGGTCCGCAACGGAAGCTCGCTGTGCGTGAACGGAAGCTTGCCGCAAGTGCATGGCCTTTCGCTTGGGCAGGGAGACGCGAGTGTGGGGGTCTTGAGGGTTGTTGACGCCGCGCTCGAGGTTCACCCCGAATTATCGGTGGGCGGCCGGGGGACCGGTGCATCGGGCACGATGGAGGTCAAGAACAGCGTCGTAGCCATTGGAGGCCCCCTGTATGTGGGTAGATCCGATAGCGCCGCAGGCGTGTTAGAAATCAAGGACAGCCTCGTGAAAGCGGCCGGGAATGTCACCCTTGGCGGCTGGCCCAAGACTACTTCGGCCAGGGTGGTCATCGAAGGCGGTACGCTTGACCTGGACAAGTCTGTCCTGGTCGTCGGTCAGTGGGGTACGAGCACGCTGGAGATCAAAGGGGGCAGCCTGATCGCTTCTGATGTGAATCTCTGTGTCGGAGGTGCTCCCGGCCGCCTGGTGATCAAGGAGGGCGCAACCGTCACTGTGGACGGAGACGTGCGTATGAACTTCCATAGCACGAGCCTCGCCAGCGAACTGGTCATGGACGGCGGGGTAGTCAACGTGGGCAACATGACGTATGTGGACTATGGGGGAGGCGCGGGCAGTCGGGCTGACTTCACGCTCAACGCCGGGACCTGGAAGACCGGGGTCGGCCTCAATGTGGGCACCACCTTCAATGGTGGTAGCGCTTACCTGACGATCAATGGTGGCACGATCGTCGCGGGCAAGGAGGTACGCGTCGGCTCGGCAGGCTCTGGCCAGTCGAGGATCTTCCTCAACGGTGGTTTGCTTCAGTGCGAGAATCTGTGGTTCGGGCAGCGCGCCGTGGATGATCTGATCGTGTACCGTGGCGGAGAACTCCGGGTCAACAAGTCCGCGATGAGCGAGGCTGCAATGCAGGCCCTGATCACCGCGGGGAAGATCGATACCCGCGTCGACTGTCAAATCACCACCGTGGGCGACTACACGGTGTTGCGGTGTTCCGGGCCGTAAGCGGAACCTGTGGTGTCAGCCGGGTTCCACAGGCTGTCAGGCGACAGCGTATCCAAGTTCGCCATGTGGTTGGCATCAATGGACCGGTCTTACCAGCTTCGGCAATCAAACGCGCACGCCAGACATGTGCGTCTGAGCTACGGTTGGTCTTCGGCTGATCAACGCCCTGTTTTTGTAACTCTTTGTCTGACAGACGTTTAATCCTCAGTACCGAGCGAATAACGCGGATTTTCAAAAACCCCGAAAACAGACTGTCGATCCGAAGGTCTGGTGGTTGGGGGGCAACGGGTGCAAGTCGAACCCATCACCAAGAGCGTGTCGGGACGGAGACTCATTCGGGAGCATCGTGCGGCGGTGGCGTTATCAAGGGATCATCTACTTCTCGATTAGCTTCTTGAGCAGGTGCCGGTGGCAGCGAGGGTCTCCCTCCCGTTCAAAGCAAAGCAGGGTAATCGTCCCCTCTCGGGCTTTCTGTCTCAGGGCAGCAATGGCTGCCTCCTGGGCCAGCATTTCGTTGTGATAGCGAACCGTGTATTCGTCCCAGGAGATCCGGCCGTCTTTCCAGTCTTCCAGCAGTTCTTTGCTCGGCGCCACGTCTCTCATCCACTCTGCTGCTGACAGGCGCGCTTTCGAAATGCCGCGGGGCCAATATCGCGTAACCAGGATTCTTTCACCGTCGGATCCCTCTGCTTGGTCGTATACGGATTTGGTTTTCACCATGGAAACACCTCCGCCCATTATGGTACCCGGAGCGTGGCGGTTGGAGCAACTGTCGTGCGTACCCGGAACATCGTTGGCAACGCCGACCAGCCGTTCTTCATTGTCTGCTCTGGCTTCATAGAATCCCCCCGATGCGTAGGATGGCCACCCGGGTATCGGCAGACAGTTGGGGCCAAGCCTCGATCAGCCGGGTCAGGTCGCGGTCCCCGCCCTCCCGTGGCACACCGGTGGCACACTTGGGGTGCAAAACACTGTCTGAAACGTGTTCGGAAGTGTCGCCCTTCTGTTCTCCACCACCACACTCAAAAACGCCATCTGTTGCCTTCTGGGGCGGTTCTGGAACAATTTTGTACGTGTGGTGTTCGCAGTGTGTCACTGCCTCTTCTGGGTTTCCTGGACCCCCGCCTTCGCGGGGGTGACAAAAGGGCGTGGGTCCGTTGCGCATCCTGTTAGAGGCTCTGAGGATGCGGGCCTGATTGGTTGAACGCGGACGAATGGAGATGATGCTATGAGACCACAGCCAAACGGAATCCACCAGGGTATCTCCTACTGAGGACTTGGAGTCGTGGGGATCTGTGTTTTGTGTTCTGTCATTCTGCCTCGCATGATCTCGGTCCTGTACGCACAGCCATCACCAGCGCCACAAGACCCAGCCAATGATTTATCGCGAGGTACTCGGGTGGCAGCGTCAAGGCCGAAGGTCTTGGCGATGGTCCTGCGCCCAGAAAGTCCGCCATCGCCAAGCTCCGAAGACTCCGCTTGACGCTGCCACCCGACCGTTGAATTCTGAAGCACCGTCGCCCAGATCAAACAACCTGCGCCCCAGAGTCCTTCCGTGTCCGGCCCGGCCAGCGAGGCCCAGTTTTGAATTTGGATCTTCGAGCCTTCGAATTTGTTTCGAATTTCGGCCTTCGTGCTTCGGATTTCCGATGTCCGGTGGCTCCGCGGGCCAAGGAACAAACCGGCCTTCCGGCACCAACCTGTGATGGGAGGGCGAAAAAAAAGGGCAGGACGGATCCTGCCCTTTCGCTTCATTCAACTTACGAGTCACGATTCGATCAATACGGAGCGTAGCCATCGCCGCCGCCGCCGTAGGCGCCGTAGTCTCCGTAGCCGCCCATGTCTTCGTACATGCCGGACTCGTCGCCGCCGGGCATACCCGGACCCATGCCGCGTCCTCGGCCGCGCATGCCGCCTTTGTTGAAGGCCCGGAACGGCTGCGGCTCCTTGTGCTTCTCGGCCTGGACATATTGATAGGCCGCTGCCAGGTCCTTGGGCCAATTGGTGGCGTTGATGGGCATGTGCTCGATGTGCGTCCCGTCGCCGGTATAGAGCATATCGTGGTACATGCGCGGACGCAGGTTCGGGGCATTGCCCCAGTCATTGACCGGGACCAGATCGACGAGCACCTTACCCGTGCGGTAGTCCACCATCTTCGGCATGTTCTTCTGCTCGGGACTCGTCGGCCCGTAGCCGGGCATTCCACCCGGCCCCATCATCGGGGGCATGCCCCGCCCACCGGTGATCCGGTCCGAGGCCCCTCCCGGCGGGTAGCCGTATCCGTAGCCGCCCGCCATCTTGGCCTTGGCCCGGTTCTTCTCCTTGTCGTCGTCCTTCTTCGGCTCCATCGGCTTGCCGATGGCTTCTCCGAGTTTCACCTGGAAGTCCTGGGAGCGCCAATAGCCGAGGGCGTAGCGGGCCACTTCCACGGTCGCCGTGCTCGTCTTGTCCTGGATATCCTTGGCGAACATGTACACCCTATTCTGAATCTCGATCGGTTTGGTCACCTGGGAGTACGGACTCCACAGGATGACCTGGTTCTTTTTATCGATGTCCCGATCGATGATCTGGTTGGTTCCGGCCACAGGATTGAAGACCCCGACGCGGACGTGATACCGATAGGTCTTGCCCGGTTCGGTGGTGTCATCGAAGACCCAGAACAGCACGGGCTTGTCCCGCTTGGACAGGTCTTCGCGAAACGCAATCATCTCTTTGGCGAAATCCCAGTAGACTTCGGCCGTCGACGATCTGCCCCGCATGCCCGGCCCACCGGGCATGCCGTACATGTCGCCATAGAGGGAATCGCCAGGCCCACCGCGTTTGCCCGAGCGGCCGCCGCGGCCGCCCGCCATCGGGTCGCCACCAGGACCATAGCCGCCGCCCCCGTACGCGCCGGCCCCGCCGCGCCCGCCGCGGCCACCACGCTGCTGGCCGCCGCCGTACATCGGGTCGCCGCCCTGCATCCCGCCCGGCGTATTGCGGCCTCGGGCCGAGCCTGGGGCGCCCCGGCCGCCCTGCATCCCACCGCCGTACATCCCCTGCTGACCGCCGCGATTCATGGCATCGCGACGCGGATCGTTGGTCGTCGTCTGCTTGCGGTCCTTTTCCTTCTCGTCTCTTCGTTTATCCGCGTCCACTTTTCGCTGCAGATCTTTGAACTTGGTGTAGTAGCTGGGCGGGAACCACTCCTCTTCCGCCGAGGCGATCTGATAAGAGTCCGGCTGGAGCAGCCCCGTGGCGATCAGGTCGTGGTTGAACTGCATCAGGCGTACAGCGAGCCCGCCCACCGGCAGGTCTTCCATTTTTTCGTGTACCTGGAACATCTCGCGATTGGCTTCCACGCGGCTGCGCGGCAGCGACCGCCAAGTGCTCCAAGCCCCGTCCTCCTGCAACTCCTGCCGCTCCAGTTGCACCGCCGCAAAGATCGGCTTGGCCAGGCAGGGGTCGCGCCATTCTTCTTTCTGCACGTCCACGCCGGCAAAGCTCGCCTGGAACCGGCGATACAACTCGGCCGCGTCAAACCGGCCCTCGACCGTCACCAGGTCGATATCGTTCGGCTCGACCGCGGCCTTGTCATAGGTCGTTTGGAGCGTGATCTCCTGGAGCGGTATGTAGGCGGCGGCGCGGATGTGGTTGACCCCCACCTCCGTCACATCCGGGACCAGAGGCAGCCGGTACTTGCGGCCGGCGTACAGCCGCTCCTGGGGAATGGAACCTGGCTTCACCGTCCCCGTGATCGTAATGAAGCTCAGCGGCGATTCGAACAGGCCGGCAAACCCCTTGGGCAGCGGCCGCTTGATGACGTCCGCAATCACCGGATCCTTGGCCCCAATCGGGCCATCGAAGCGCCTGGCATAGGCCTTGGCGGTCCCGCTCTTTTTCTGCTGGAGCTTGGCGCGCAGCTCCTGGCCTTTCTGCTCGTAGATCTGGCGGTCAATCTGCCCCGGGGCCCACGTCTTGTTGCTCCGGTCGAGTGCCAGGACGTTGGGACTGAAGATGACGCGCGTGAAGAACAGCCACACGCAGACGGCGCCCACGATCCCGAGCACGATCTTCTCGACGTGGTTCTCGCAAAAATGTCCGATTTTCGCTATCAGGTCCTTCATGGTCTATCCCAGCCTATCAACACACCTGTGTCCTATCAGCACGCAAGGCAGTGCTCTTTACACGTCTATCGTCGGGCCGCCGGGGCGGCCGAAGCGGCCATGTCGTCCAGCACGATCTTCGGCTGGATCTTGGCGTAGGCGGCCTTGTCGAAGATGTACTCGCACACCAAGTCCACGTCGACCACTTCATCCTGCCCGTACTCGTAGCTGCTATGGGTGTAATCTTCGCGATCGACGGGGATGATGTTGCTTTCCAGGATGGTGATCTGGTTGTGCTTGTAGGTCTGCTCCGGCTGGTCGCCCCGCCAGCCGCGGAACTTGTGCGTCTTCGCACTGCACAACTCCTGCATGTAGCGCATGACCTCCGCCGCATTGACGACCGCGCGCACTTCGAACTGCATCACATCGTAGGTCTCGTTGCAGAAGCGGCCGGTACACGGCGTGCCCGTCATCGCGTTCTTGAGCGCCGTGACGTAGGTCGGCGTCTGCTTGTCCTTGGGCCCAGCGCCGGCGCGACGCCCCCGCCCCCCGATCATCGTTCGACCCGTCCGCGACTGCGTAAAGAGGACATTCATGATCCTCTTTACGGGTGAGCGCAGGACATTCTCTGAGTCCCTATTCATCTGCTGCACCGTGGTAGCCACGTCCTCGAGAGCCCAGAAAGCCATCTGCCAGTACCATGTGTCTTTAATGGCCTTCTCCCAGGTGTCGAATTTCCAGTCGCTCCAGTACGCGTAGCCACCCAGATCGACGGGAGCGGCATAGACCTTGGCGGCCTTGGCGCGGTCCTCGCAGATCTTGGCGACCATCTTGCGGTCCGTCTCCGACATCATGCGGAAGTTCAGTCCCCGGCCGGGGAACCCGCCGCCCGGAGAGAGCGACGCTTTGCCGGCCAAGGAGCGGCTGCGGCCGAACATGGAGCGCGAGGGCGAGGACTCCAACGCCGTGAGGATCTCCGTGTCCGAGGGCGGGCCGCCGGCATTGAGATTCTTGAGCATGGCCTCCACGCCCGCGACGAACGCCTGCCGGAAGGGTTCGAACAACAGCGGCGAGGTCTCGTTCATGTCCGGGAAGAGCTTGTAGCTGAGCAACTCGCGCTCGGTGGTATGGATCACGAGGTTGTCCATCGCGTTGGCGTCCTGCGCGTAGGCCTTGATATAGGGGTCGATGGCCTCGGGCGCCGCGGCCTCATCCACCTCCTTGACCGACCGGTCGATGCTCTGGCTCGCCCCCACGCTCTGTTTCTGGATGGTCTCGCGGAGCCGGCCCGACAGAATCGTGGTCGGCACGAACAACAGGATCGCCACCAGCGCGATGACAATCGGCACCAGCAGGGCCAGGTTGTTCTTGAGGAGCTTGAGGACATTGAGCTTCTTGAGAAGAGGGAGAAGATCTTTGATATCGATGTTCGTCTTTGCCATCTGCCTACCTGCCTCTATCCGCTTGCTGCGTCACACTCTCACCCTTTGGACCGTCGGGCACTCGTCGGCGTCGCCGCCCCCGCCGCCCCCGCTGCGCCCGCCGGAGTCGGACTCTTCGGCGCCTCCAACCAGTACAGCTTGAATTGCAGTTTGAACCAGTAGTCGTGTACGATCTTCTTCGGCTTGCTCATGCTGTCAAACTGCGGATTGCCGTACTGATCCTTCACGGGCTCGGCGCCGATGTTCTCCTTGGTCATGGGATCGATCAGAAGCCACGTCCCGGCCCGCTGGCTCATTCCCATCGCAAACGTATTGGTGGTGGCCGTGGTGCCCGGCGCCGGCGGATCGGGGATGAATTGCCACTCCCCCACCCCCATCGGCACATCGCCGTCGGGATCGACCACGCCCGTTTCGAGCTTGAAATGCTGGGACTCCTTGGTGTAAATCTCGAGGGGGCTGTTGACGTCCAGGTTCAGGAACTGCTTGAGATTCTCCAGCCGCGTCACGAATCCCCACTCCGCGGGCCGATCCTTGACGTTCGGCGGATCCAGCAGCGCCCCGATCTTCCGGTACGGGCTGTACCCCTCGATCGTGACGACGAAGCCCGGCCACTTCTGCTGCGCCGTCGTGCCCATCATCTGCTGCATGTACCCCGCGCCGTAGATGCTCTCCAACTGCTTCATCATCTCCTGATCGCCATAGGCCTCCGAGTCGTCCATCTGGGACTCGCGCATCAGGGCGTCCCGGCGCATGCTCAGGCTCGTCCGGAACTGGGCCTTGTCCAAATCGTCGGAGTAGTAGATCGAGACGGTGGTCAGGAACAGTTGCTTGCGCTCCGCACGGGGGATCTGCTTGACCTTGGTGACGTCGCCCCGGGCAAAGGCCTCGTACAGGTCCTTCTGCTCCGGATTGGTCTTGGCGTTGGGCAGCGCGGAGATGATGATCTCATGAAGCTGCGGAATGACCTCCCGGTAGCGGAACCATTCGAAGTCCTTCTTCATGCGGTCCTGGAACTTGGCCTCCTGCTCCTTAAAATCGCCCATCTTGGCGTTGGCCGCTTTGGCTTCGCTGAGCACGCGGTTGATCTTGGCGCGCGTGTCCGCGCTCTTGGCGTAGCTGGCATGATCGAGGCCCACCCGTCCCAGGCACATCAGCGAGACGGTCAGCAGCATCACGGCCGCCCCGATGAAGTACTTCATCTTGCCTTCCCAGGCCAGCGCCCGGGTCTTGCTCTTGGGCAGCAGGTTGCTCTCGATGCGGGCCATCCCCAGGCCCTGCAAGCCGAGTCCGTAGACCACGCCGAAGTCGGCCACGCTCTCGTGGAACTTGGCCGCCGAGACGCCTGCCGCCACCGCCAGCCGCTTGAACGCATCGGGCTTCTCCACCGGCAGTTGCAGCGTCTGACTGAGATATTTGACCAGCCCGCGCAACTTGGTGCCGCCGCCCATGGCGATCACCCGGGTCACTTTCACATCCGGGTTCGAGCTGGTGTAGAACCCCAGCGACCGTTGCACCTCGCCCGACCAGTCCGTGAAGACCGGCCGCATCGCCTGGAAAATCTGCCGGGCGTACTTGCTGACCGGGGCCGTGCGCTTGAGTTTCTCCGCTTTTTCGAAGCTGAGCTTGAAGGTCTCGGCGATGGCGTTTGTGAAGGCGTTCCCGCCCATCATGATGCAGCGCTGCCAGACGCCCGAGGCCGTGCAGACGACCAGATCGGTGCTCTCCGCCCCGATATTGACGATCACGGTGGCCCGTTTGTCCGAGCCGGCCAAGTCCGGCCGGTCGAACAGCAGGAAGTTATAGAGGGCCATCGGGGCCATCTGGACATAGCTGACTTGCAACTCTTCCCGCTCGAAATACTCCAGCGCCGAGTTGACCACCTCATTCTTGATGGCGAACAGCCCGACCTTCTTTTCCGGGCTGTCCGGATCGCTCATAAGTTGATAGTCCCATTGCACTTCGCTCATGTCGAAGGGGATTTGCTGGGCCGCCTCGAACCGGACGATCTCCGGCAGCCGCTTGGCCTCCACCGGCGGCAGGGTCACAAACCGGGCGAAGCTGTTCTGGCTGGGTACGGAGATGATGATCGGGTCGAAGCCCAGATCGTTGCGCTGGGCGAACTGCCGCAGCGTAATCGCGACCAACTCCTCCTTTTCGGCGGCGCCGACCCCGCTCGCCAGGATCTTGCCGTGCGGAATGTGATCGAACCCGATGACTTGGACGGTATCGCCGACCGCCACCAGATGCAGCGCCTTCAGCGAGTTGTTGCCCAAGTCGATCGCCCAAACCGCATCCGATGCTGCTGCCATGACAAACCTCCCGCCCTTCGATCAGCGTATGGATTCAGGTCCTCAAACGCGACATCTCGCGCCCGGGAGCCTTCCCCAAACGCAACGGATCGCGTCTGGGGTCCCTATCGTTTCGTGCGTTGGTCTTGTAAACAGTACCCAGTACGCCTACATTATATCACATGCTGCACAGTTTCGCCATCTTAACTCTCGGCTGCAAGGTGAATCAGTACGAGAGTCAGCAGATTCGCCAGCTTCTGGAGACCTTCGGTCTGACCCAGATTGATGACGCGCAAGGGCCGCAACTCGTTATCATCAATACCTGTTGCGTGACTCACACCGCCTCGGCCAAGAGCCGGCACCTCATCAATCAGGCCCAAAAACGCGGTCCCGCAGCCGTCGTCATTTGCGGCTGCTTGCCCACGGTCGAAACAGACGAACTGAAAGCACTTGGGGAAAACGTCCATGTTGTCAAGAACCGATGCGACCTCGCGGCGACTCTGAGCCGCTTGGTCCACACCGAATCCACCGTAGGGACAGGCCCCCGTGCCTGCCCTCTTGAAGGGCAACCACAGGGGGTTGCCCCTACAGACCCCCTTTCCGCCGTAACGTCGCCGCCGTATCTGCATCCCACAGACACGCTTATTAGACCAGAAAGTGACGCCAAAGTCAAGTGCGAAAGAGACTTATGTCGGTCCGAGGAGGGGACCCCAAACGCTCCGAATCGCGTTTGGGAACCCGAATTGCCGCCACTCACCTCCTTTCAAAACCAAACCCGGGCGTTTCTCAAAATCCAGGATGGTTGTGACGCGTTCTGCTCTTACTGCATTATACCGACGGCCCGCCCGCATGTTCGATTCAAGAAACCCGACGAAGTTCTTGCCGAAGCAGCGGCCTTGGTCGCCGCCGGCCACCAGGAAATCGTCCTAACCGGCGTCCACATCGGCTCTTATGGCCAAACGACCGCCCGCCGGCACCGGTGGCCGACCGCTGAGAACCCGCACCTGCCCGCCCTGCTGAACCAGGTCGCCCAAGTCCCTGGCTTGTCCCGCATCCGCCTGAGCTCCTTAGACCCTGCGGATGTCACTCCAGCTCTTCTCGATGTCTTCTGCGCGCACTCTAACCTGATGCCCCACCTGCACTTATCGCTCCAATCCGGCTCGGATGCCGTCCTGCGCCGGATGGCGCGACCCTACACGGCGGACGACTTCCGCGCCAAAGTGGCCCTGATCCGCAGTCGCATGGACCGCCCCGCCCTTACGACCGATATTATCGTCGGTTTCCCAGGTGAAACGAACGCCGACTTCGATCAAACGGTCGCTCTGGCAAAGGAGGTCGCCTTCGCCAAGATGCACGTCTTCGTCTTCTCAGCCCGAAAAGGCACCGCCGCAGCCAAGATGCAACCCAAGGTCCCCTCAGAAGTTAAGAAAGCCCGCTCCCGAATCCTCCGCGACTTGGACCTGACCCTTCAGAGCCAATTCCGCGCCCAGTTCCTCGGCGAGACAGCCCAAGTCCTGATCGAAAGCACCAACGGCCACGCAGGAGGCCGGGCCGAGCGGTACTTCGAGGTCAAGGTAGTTGATAGGTCCCATTCGTCCCATGAGTCCTATCGCTCCTATTCCTCCGGCGACATAGTCGCCGTCAGGTTGGAAGAAGGTGCCGCCGACAGCGTCACAGCGACCCCGCTGGCCTCTCAGGGCAATTGCATGTGAGCCTCGATAGCCCCTGATGGAGCGGTGCGTGGTACGCACCCTACGAATGATGCATGGCTCCCAACCCGTAGGGTGCGTACCACGCACCATCTTTAGGGGAGGGCAAGGCTCCATAGGCGCACAGGCGATAGCCCTGAACTGTCTTCTGCAAAGCTTGACAGCAGCGTGGTTTAAGCCCATAATGAATTGACTGTCAATCGCAGAATGGAGCGTACCAATGACCGCCGACCTCAAGAAGATCTACCGAGTGTTCGATCCGGCCCCCTTGTCCGGCGAGGAAAATGGGCTCTACGTCCCCCTCGACGATGTGCGCGGCAGTTCCAGCCTGGTACCGAGATTGACCAAAACGATCCGTCTCTCAGAAAAGCCCGCTTTCCAGTTGCTCGCCGGCCATATCGGGAGCGGTAAGAGCACCGAATTACGGCGCGTCCAGAAGGATCTCGAGAGCGGGCCAGACCGTTTCTTCACGATCTTCTGTGAGATACTGGAGGATATCGATCCGAGCGATGCTGACTTTCCCGACGTGCTCCTGGCCATTATGCGCCAGGTGGCCCGCGAGTCTCGCGAGCGCCTTAAGGTCGAGCTGAAGCCAGGCTACTTTAAGCAACGATTCGCAGAATTCAAGGAGTTGCTCGGCAGCGAGGTCAATCTCCAATCCCTGGAGTTGGAGGGCGGCTTGGCCAAATTCACGGCCGCCATCAAGAGCAGTCCCAGCACGCGCGACCTCATCCGCAAGGCCCTGGAGCCGGCGACCAATAGTCTGATCGGCGCCGCCAACGACGTTCTCAGCGAGGCCGTGACATACGTGGCAAAGAAAGGCTACGCAGGCATAGTCATCATTGTGGATGATCTCGACAAGCTATCCACAGAGGAACGAGGCGAGGACAGCACGTCGGTCGCCGAGCGGCTTTTTCTTACGAGACACGCGCAACTCACTGCTTTCAACTGTCACACGATCTACACGATTCCCCTCGCACTGGCTTACTCGTGCAAGGAACGGGAGATTGCGAGCCGCTATGGAATGACCGCACCACCGGTCGTAGCGATGACCAAGCTCTTTAAGCATGATGGCAAGAAGCACTCGCCTGGCTTCGAGAAGTTCCGCGCAATTATTGCCCGCCGGATCGAGAAGGCCGGGGCCGAGCAGAAAGACGTGTTCGCGAGCAACGCGGTGCGAGACAAAGTCGTGAGACTCAGTGGTGGACAACCGCGTTTTCTCATCACGCTCATCCGCGATGCACTCGTCGAAGGGGATTTGCCCATCACCGGCGAAACGGTGGACAAAGTCGCGAGGAAGGCCACGCACTCCTACTCGCGACAGTTGCGCGAGGAACACTGGAGAATCATCGAGCAGGTGCGAAAGACCCATACTCTCGTGCGCACGACCGACAATCACAGCCTGTGCATGGACCTGCTCGCCAATCGCGCGATCCTCCAGTACCTCAACGACAGAGACTGGTACGGCCTGAACCCGCTATTGCCGAAGCGAACGAAGCGATGAGCAAGAAAACGGCTACGCCTGCCCCGTTCGAGCAAACCGCCTACCAGCGCGCCGAACTCGATGCCTTCCGACGCATGCTGACGGTCTCAGAGGGGACGTTTTCGCTGAACGTCGCGATCTGCAACAGTTCTGCCCTGCGCGACCACCTCATCAAGCATATCAGGAGTGAGATAGAGGGCATCGAGGTCGTGCGGATCGAAAAGGACACTCTGGATGTCTTTGGTCTTGTCCGCGAGCAAATCGGAGAGGCGAACCCTCGCGCCATTTTCGTCATCGACATGGAGAAGGCGCTGGCGGCTGACCAAAGAGACAGGGTCCTGCAGGGCCTGAACGTCAGCAGAGAGCAGTGGCGATCCCGCTATCGATGCCCGGTCGTCTTCTGGCTCGCGGATCACGCGGTGGAATTGCTGTCGACCCACGCGCGGGACTTGTGGTCCTGGGTGAGCCACAGCTTTGAGTTCGTCTCCGAACAAGCCACGGCTTCGGCGGGGCTGCAGGACAGCTACGCCGGTAACCTCACGCTGGCCGGCAATCTCGATGTCCACGAAAAACGTTTCCGGATCGCAGAACTGGAGCAACGAATTCTGGATGCTGGAAATGAGCCGGAAGGACAACTCAGAGAACACGTATCCATATGGCGAAATGAACTTGCGTATCTCAACCGATCTCTCGGCGACCTGGACGGGGCAATGGCCCTGCTCACGCAAGAGGAGCGGATCTGCCGCCAGTTGGGCAGTCTGGACGGCCTGCAACGAACCCTCGGCAACCAGGCCGTGATCTTGCAGGCTCGCGGGGACCTGGACGGGGCGATGGCCCTCCACAAGGAGAAGGAGCGAATCTGCCGCCAGTTAGGCAATCTGGACGGCCTGCAAGCAAGCCTCGGCAACCAGGCATTGATCTTGAAGGCACACGGGGACCTGGATGCGTCGATGGCCCTGCTCAAGGAACAAGAGCAAATCTGCCGCCAGTTAGGCAATCTGGACGGCCTGCAAGGCAGCCTGGGCAACCGGGCTGGCGTTTTGTGGGCTCGCGGGGACTTGGACGGCGCAATGGCCCTGCTTAAGGAACAGGAACGAATCTGCCGCCAGTTGGGCAACCTGGATGGCCTGCAAACGAGCCTCGGCAACCAAGCGTTGATCATGAAGGACCGCGGCGACCTGGACGGGGCGATGGCCCTGTTCAAGGAAGTAGAGCGCATCTGCCGCCAATTGGGCAATGTGGAGAGTCTCGCGATATCGCTAATCAATCAGGCATCGGTGCTCGGCCAAATAGGACGTGCACACGAAGCTCTGCCGTTGGCCGAGCAGGCGCATCAGCTTGCCACGGACCACGGCTATATCGCACTGGTCAGGCAGATTGAGCCAATCGTGAACGAGTTGCGTCGCGCGACCCAAGGAGCGTGAGGTACGCCTTCTGGCAGACGCGCGATCACACAGGGGAGACAGTCCGTAGGGTGGGTTCTCAACCCACGCATGACTCCGACCGGTGCGCACGTGACGCGTGGGTTGAGAACCCACCTCACACGCGACGCAACCAACACCCTCTATGAACTTGTCAAAGAACGCCCGTCGTCAAACGACGCTCTTGAGAATCCGTGTTCATCCGTGTGAATCCGTGTCGGAATTATGCTCTTTGGCATCCCGGCTACTCGCCTCGGCCAGAACCGCCGCCCGGCGTTCGGGCGGCCATTCTTCGGGCAGGTTCAGTTGGGCGAATTCGCCGAAGAGTTCGAGGGCCTTGCGATCGCGGGCGCGGGCAGCCTCGATCTCGCTGTCGAACAGTCCCAGGGTCGTCACTTCGCCGCCGCACTGGACCTTGGCGTACCATTTGTCGGGCCGCGGTTTGTACGGATAGACGCCGATATATTGGGAGGACGCGTGCTCCGACTTCTTGTACCGGTGGTTCCAGGTGTTCTGCCGCTGCGTGCAGACCCGCAGATTGCACCGGCGGTTGTTCAGGCCGTTGCCGTCGATGTGATCGACCACCATCCCCGGGGGCGGATTCATAATGAACTGGTGCATGCGCTGGGTCTTGCCGTGCGTGCGGCGTTGCGCGTACAGCCGGTTGCCCACCCGCGACAGGCACCACTTGTGCCGGCGGACCCGCTCGTAGTCTTCGGCATCGACGATGGCGTGCTGGCCCTGGGTCAGCGGGATGTAGAAGAAGGCCTTGTCCTCCGGCGGCGGAGGTGGGGCGGTGTGGACCGCCGGCGGCCGTTTCGCCCGGAAGTTGGGGCACGAGCTGCTGCCCGGGACGCCCCGCACTTCGCCCGGCGCCTCCGCCGAGTTGGCACAGAGCAGCAGACCGGCGAAATGCGACAGGACCAACCGGAGCCACTTGCCGCACGGCCGGGTCGCGTAGACGCAATTGTCACAGCACCGCTTCTTCTGGGCCAACTCCCGGCGCAGGCGTCCTTCCGGCCATTCGCGATCTTCCGGTGACAGGGATCGGGGGTCAGAAGTCGGAGACTTGGACTGGGGCTCTGGATACGTCGGCATGTCTTCTCCTTCCGTCTCAAATCATCAATAATCAATCATAAATCATCAATCACGAGGGTTCGCCTCGGACCTCGACGTCCCTCTACCCTTGGGCGATGTTGCACGAATTTGACGAAAATTCTGTGCGCGCGACGGGGCCGAAATCGGCGTAAGTGTTTGTTGGACAAGGAATAAAAAAAATTGTGCACACGGGGCGTTTTTAGTTTTCAACTGTTGCACGAATTTTGCTATTCATACCCTGTCCTCGGGTATGAATTGGCACATAAAGTGCGGTTGGACCGCTCAAATGGGCATCCGCGGACATAAGGTGGACAAAGGCACGGAAAGACAGAATGAGGTTGGTGCGTGGTACGCACCCTACGAAGGAGGCTGGCATTCCAACCACATGACTCCGGGTGGCAGCCTCAAGCGCAGCTTGGGGATGGCTTCCTTCGCGGGCGTTGACCATCCCCAAGGCCTTCGGCCTTGAGGCTGCCACCCAGACACTGATTTTGGACAGCTAGGGATCAATAACCTGATAGCCAATGCTTTGGGTGGGTAGGTGCGCCTGGACAATCGTCTCGGACACCACCGCCGTCTTGCGGCCGGCGGTGGAGCGGGCTATCATCCAAGTCACGAGGGGCGGCGCTTGGCCGCCGATTCAGGCCTTCGAATGGCATGTGATGTCTGAGAAAAGGAGGTTGACGTGGTTGTGCGATCCCTGCGTGTGACGTCGTTGTTGGGTCTTCTCCTCCTTGGGGCCGGGTCGGGCTGCGCGACGCTGGGGCCTCGCGGCAACACCATTCGTCCGGCCCCATCGCTGCCGGCCAGCACGCCCTGGGATCTGGTGGCTCTGAGCCGGCCGCCGAAGTATGAATGGTCGGACCAACAGGGGCCGGTGTGGTCGCTGTACTATGAGGGGCTGCCCTATAAGGACAAGCCGACCAGCGTGTTCGCCTATTATGCCAGTCCGGCGACGCTGAGTTCCGTGGCTCCGACGGGCCAGGGCTTTCCGGGCGTCGTACTGGTGCACGGCGGCGGCGGGACCGCTTTCAAGGAATGGGCCGAGCTGTGGGCCAAGCGCGGCTATGCGGCCATTGCGATGGACCTGGCCGGCTGCGGGCCGGATAAGAAGCGCTTGGCCGATGGTGGACCGGACCAGAGCGACGATACGAAGTTCGGCGCGATCGACCAACCGCCCGGCGAGCAGTGGACGTATCATGCGGTGGCCGACGTGATCCTGGCCCATTCGCTGCTGCGGAGCCTCAAAGAAGTCGATGCCGGACACACCGCCGTCACCGGGATCAGTTGGGGCGGGTATCTGACGTGCATCGTGGCCGGCGTGGACAGCCGATTCAAGGCCGCCGTGCCGGTCTATGGCTGCGGGTTCCTGCACGAGAACAGCGTGTGGCTCCCGCAATTCGCGAAGATGACGCCGCAGCAGCGGGAGCGGTGGGTCCGGCTGTGGGACCCCTCAATGTACGTCGGCTCGGCGGCCATGCCGGTGTTCTTCATGGATGGCACCAATGACTTTGCCTACCCGCTCGACAGCTATGCCAAGACTTACGGCCTGGTGAAAGGCCGGCGCAGCCTCCGCATCACCGTGAACATGCCGCACAGCCACAAGGACGGCTGGGCCCCCGCCGAGATCGGGCTATTCATCGACGAGCACCTGTGCGGCGGCCAACCGCTGCCGACGATTCTGCGGCCCGAGCGGGTTAACGAGCAGGTGCAAGCACGGGTGCGCACGAAAACGAATCTCGTCTCGGCCGCCCTGCACTATACGACAGAGACCGGCCCGATCAACAAACGACAGTGGCAGACGGTCGCCGGCCGGGTCGAGGGCTCTCATGTCACCGCGAAAGCGCCGCCCGAGGACGCGACGATCTGGTTCCTCACGGTCACGGACGAGCGCGGGGCCATCGTGTCGAGCGAGCTGGTATTCGGCCCCAGGGCAAACACCAGGGCGAACGCAAAGTCCCGAAGAGGGGCGCTTGGGACAGGTCAACGGGGTGGCATCGTCAAGGCCGAAGGCCTTGGCGATGGTCTTGCGCATGGGAAATCCGCCATCGCCAAGCTTCGAAGACTCCGCTTGACGCTGCCACCCCACCACGTCTTGCGACTTTGCGTTCACCCCAGGGCAAACACAAAGTCGTATTGTCACTCTGGAGCAGGTGTGGTAGCATGTGACCTCTTTCCACAACTGTGAGAGTGCTCAATGAAGGGTATTCGCGTGGACCTCAGATCCTTTCGAAGACCGGTGTTGTCACTTCCCCTGCTGTTGGTGCTGGCCGGATCAACCTGGCTGCCGGCGGCGGACTATTACAACTCCCAGTCGATGACGGAGCAGTTGACCAGTATGGCCCAAAAGGACCCGAATCTCGTGCGGGTTCGCGAGCTGGCCCAGTCGCGTGAGAAACGCCAGGTCTGGCTGGTCGAAGTCGGCATCGGGTCCGACGAGAATCGCCATACGCGGCCGGCCCTGCTGGTCGTTGCCGGCCTCGAAGGCAATGACCTGGCCGGGCCCTTTACGGCGGTGACCTGGGTCGAACGTCTGATAAGACGGTACCAGGAGGACCCGTCCACCGCCGAGCTTCTGAAGAAGACGACCGTCTACGTGGTCCCCTGTCTCAATCCGGACGCCATCGAGCGGTTTTTCACCAAGCCGCAGATCGAGATGAGCGGCAACAACGTCCGCCGCGACGACGACCACGATGGACTCATCGATGAGGACCCCGGCGAAGACCTCAACGGCGACGGCCTGGTTACGATGATGCGCGTGGAGGACAAGGAAGGCGAGTACATCCTCGATCCGAACGAGAGCCGGCTGCTGCTCCAGGCCGATCCGCTCCGGGGCGAAAAGGGCGCCTGGAAGCTGCTGCCGGAGGGGATCGACAACGATCGCGACAAACGTTGGAACGAGGATGGTCCCGGCGGCCCGAATTTCAACCGGAATTTCCCCCACAATTACCGGTACTTCGCACCCGAAGCGGGCGTGCATGCGGTGTGCGAGACCGAGACGCGGGCCCTGGCCGATTTTGTCGTGGCCCATCCGAACATCGGCATCGTCCTGACCTACGGGTCGGCGGACAACCTCCGTAAGACGCCCAAGGCCGCCAAGTCGCCGGGCCGGGCCAAGCCGATGGAGGCCCCCGACGAAAAGGACAGCGGCTACTACGAAACGTTCGGCAAGCTTTATCGCAAGGCAATCGGACTCAGTAAGGAGATGGAGAGCAGTTCCGAGCCGGGGACGTTCAGCGATTGGATGTACTTCCAACGCGGCCGGCTGTCCCTGGCGGCGCGGCCCTGGGACGTAGCCCTGGCCCGCGAGCTCTCAACGCCGAAGAAGGAGAATGACAAGGAGAAGGCCTCGGCGGCTGAGCCCAAGAAAGAGAACGCTTCCGCCGACCCGAACACGGCCAAAGGCGATAAGAAGCCGGTGAAAAAGGAGGAGAAACGAGGGGAAGAGGAACGTAAGCAACTCAAGTGGTTTGACGAGCACGCCCCTGAGGCGTTCGTGGCCTGGCAGGCGATCGACCATCCTGATTTTCCCGGCCGGCGGGTCGAGGTGGGCGGCTACCGCCCCTTCGCGTTGACGAATCCGCCGGCTCAGATGCTCGCCCGGATCGCCACGCAACAAGGAGATTTCCTGACGGATCTGGCCCGCCGGCTCCCGCGGATCGGCATCGGCAAGGTCGAGTGCCATCTGCTGGCCGATTCGGTATACGAAGTGGAGATTCAGGTGGTCAACACCGGTTTCCTCCCCACCGCCCTAGCCCACGGCGAGACGACCCAGGAGGTGTATCCGACGCGGGTCATCCTGGAGTTGGGGCCCGAGTGCTTTCTCGCCGGGGCGAAGACCACCTTCCTGCCCACCCTCGCCGGCAGCGGCGGCCTGGCCAAGGCGCAGTACACCCTCCAGGTCACCAACCGCCAGGAGATTCGCTTCCAAGTCGTGTCCATGCTGGCCGGTCGCATCGAAGGCACGATTGAGCTGCTCAAGGCAGCGGAAAATAAGTGAGCAGAAGTTGGAAGTGGGAACAATGTCATTGCGAGCGGAGCGAAGCAATCTCCCATCCTTAGGATTGAGATTGCTTCGTCGCTGCGCTCCTCGCAATGACATGTCTCGCATTGGAAACCTCAGAAGGCAAGAACCATGACATTGATATCCAGGCATCGTCTCTCGGTGATCGCATCAATTCTCTCTTGCTCGTTCCTGTCGGCCGCGGCGAGCAGCCAGCCCAAGCCGCTCGATCTGGCAGACTGTGCCCTCCCCATTCTCGGGGCTCCCCATACCCGCAAAGTGGACGTCGCCTGGAACCGGTTCTACGACCATGCGGGCCTGGGGTCGATCCTGGCCCGTCTGCACGAGGCCTTTCCCGACCTCACAGCCCTGTACTCCATCGGCAAATCCACGGAGGGACGCGATCTATGGTGCCTGGAGGTGACGGCCCGGAAGGTCGGCGACCCCCAGCGCAAACCCGGCATGTACATCGACGGGAATATCCACGGCAACGAGGTCCAGGCCGGCGAGGTCGTCGCCTACACCGCCTGGTACCTGTGTCACCAATACGGACGGCTCGACCGGGTCAACGCCCTGCTCGACAATTACGTCTTCTACCTCGTGCCGACGGTCAACCCGGACGGCCGGGACCGCTGGCTCCGCGACTGCAACGGGGCCATGTCCTCGCGCGGCGGCTCGGCACCGGTGGACAACGACCGGGACGGCGTCGCGGACGAGGATGATTGCGAAGACCTCAACGGCGATGGGTGCATCACGCAGATGCGGATCAAGGACCCGCAGGGCCGCTGGAAGCGTCACCCGGATTACCCCGAGTACCTGATGATCCGGGCCAAGCCGGATGAGCCGGGCGAGTATACCCTGCTGGGCTGGGAGGGGATCGACAACGACGGCGACGGCCGGGTCAACGAGGACGGCCGCGGCGGCTACGACATGAACCGCAATTACCCTTACGACTGGCAGCCCAGCTACATCCAGTACGGGGCCATGTACTACCCGCTGTCCCAGCCGGAGACGCGGGCCGTGGCCGACTTCGTGCTCGCCCATCCCAACATCGCGGCGGCCCAATGCTACCACAACTCGGGCGGCATGATCCTGCGGGGCCCCGGCCGCGAAGGCGGCGAAATGAAGAACGCCGACGAGCGGCTCCTGGAAATCATCGGCCAGCGGGGCGAGCGCATCCTGCCCTACTACCGCTCGATCATCACCTGGAAAGACCTCTACACGACCTGGGGCGATGAGGACACCTGGCTCTACGGCGGCCGCGGCATCCTGGCCTACACCGATGAGATGTGGACGGAAAGGAACCTGTTCAAAGGAACGCAGACGCCTTCCAACGAAGAGGACGCGGAGTTCATCAAGCAAGTCCTGCTGGGCGACGGTTTCGTCCCCTGGAAACCGTATACCCATCCCACCTACGGCCCCATCGAGATCGGGGGCTCCAAGAAGGAATGGGGCCGGACGCCGCCGTCGTTCCTGCTCGAAGAGGAACTGCACCGGAATATGGCCTTTACACTCTACCATGCCAGCACCCTGCCGCTGCTGCGGATCAGCGAGGTGAACGTGACACCGCTGGGCGGCAACCTGTTCAAGGTCTGGGTGACGGTGGAGAACCAGCGGATGATGCCGACGCGGACGGCCCAGGACGTGGACCACAAGATCAGCCCGCCGGACGTCGTCTCGCTCCAAGGCGACAGCCTCAAGGTGATCTCGGGCGGGCGCGTCATCGACCGGTTCTTCAAGCGGGTCGAGGCGGTCGAATGTCGCCCCCAGCGCGTGGAGTTGGAGACGATCAGCGGCATGGAAGCCGTGCGCGTGCAGTTCATTGTCCAAGGCAGCGGCCGGTTCACCGTGACCGTCAATTCCGCCCGGGGCGGCCTGCTGCGCCAGGACGGCTCGTTGCCGTAGAGAGCGGGTAAGAAGCACGCATCACGTACCACGCTCGTATTTTACCGATGTAAGAGACTGGGTGGCAGCCTCAAGCGCAGCTTGGGGATGGCCTGCCCGGTGAACGAGGACCCGCCCATAGCCAGCGTCCAACCATCCCCAAGGCCTTCGGCCTTGAGGCTGCCACCCGGAGTACATTGACTTCTCCGTCCCCCTATTGTCCTCGCAGGATTTGCCGGCGCAGTTGGAATAGCTCCCGGAAGGCGCGGAGAATGACCCGGAGATTCGCGCCGGTTTGTGCTCCTGCCGTTCGGGGGTAATGATGGACGCCCCGCTGGACGATCTTGCAGCCCTTCCGCACGGCCCGGGCCAGGACTTCGGTAGCGATCAAGGCGCCCGTGCTGCACAGCGGCATGTCGTCAAAGATCTCCCGGCGGAACAGCTTGAACGCGCAGTCGATGTCGCGGAGCCGCAGTCCGAAGAGCAGGCAAACCAACTGCGTCCAGCACCACCCATTGATCTTCCGGATCAGCGGGTCCTGCCGATTGAGGCGATAACAACTGACGATATCGTACGCGCCGATCAATTCCAGCAGCGGCGGCATCTCGGCCATGTCGAACTGGCCGTCGCCATCGGTAAAGAAGACCAGATCCTTCGTGGCGGCACGAAATCCCGATTGCAGGGCGGCCCCGTAGCCACGATTCTGGGGATGACGGACCACGCGAATCCGGCGGTCCTGCGCCGCCAGTTCCTCGGCGATCCGGCCGGTCTCGTCTTTGCTGCCGTCATCGACCACGATAATTTCGTAGTCCGCCTTCAGGCCGTCCAGCACCCGCCGTGCGTTCTGGACAACGCGCGCGACGTTGCCCTGCTCGTTGTAACACGGAAAAAAAACGCTGATCGAGGGCGTCCCTCGCTGTGTCTCTGTGCGCGCCGGACCTGTCGCGGCTGCCATCGTGCGGCCCTCACCTGACCATTTTTCAATACTGCCTTGTATGCTCTTTTGTCTCCGGTTATACTCCCGTCATGATGAAATACAAGCATGTTCTGGCGTTGAATCCGGTTCTTGGGGACTCAAACAGCATCCGGGGGGTGTTCCCGCCGACCGGTTTGGAGTACATCACCGCGAGTATGAAGGGTCTTGTCGGCAAGGTAACGTTCTTCGACCTTCGCTATGAGAAGCCCTACCAGGATCCCAAGATGCTCAGCGAATTCATCCGCAAGGAAATCGATCTGCTGTGCATCAGCGTCGTGTGGCGGTCGCGGTTCGAGAGGGTCTGCGACTTCATCGCGCAACTGCCCCGGGAAGTCACCACCATCGTCGGCGGCTACCAGGCGACCCTGGAAGTCGAGTCTCTGTTCCAGCGTTGCCCGAATATCGACGCCATCGTGCGGGGCGAGGGCGAGGAGATCATCAAGCAGGTCGTGACCGGGGTCCCGTTCGAGGACATTCGCGGACTGTCCTATCGGCGTGACGGCCGGATCGTGCACAACGAGAACCAGGCTTTGCCGGGCCTGGAGCATATTGCCTATCCGGATCGGTCCCTCCGAAGACACGAGTACTACTGGGGCTGTGGCCGAATCCGGGGCAGTCATCACACGTTCGATACGATCCTGACGGCGCGCGGATGCCCCTTCCGGTGCAAGTTCTGCACGTTCAGTCTCAACCCGCTGGGCCAAAAGAGGGAGTACACCGAGCGGCCGCTCGAATCGGTGATGGAAGAGCTGAAGACGGTCACGGCCAACACCGTGCTCTTCAGCGACGACAATTTCACCACGAATCCGAAGAGGGCCGAGCGACTGTGCGACTTGATCCTCGAGAACGGAATTCGAAAGACCTTCGTGGTCCAGGCCCGGATCGACATTGCGAAGCACCGCCGGCTGCTCGACAAGGCTTGGCAGGCGGGGTTCCGGCTTTTGCTGATCGGGGTCGAGTCGCCGCACGATCGCATCCTGGGCCAACTGCAAAAGGGGATCACCCAGCAGCAGATCCGGGAGGCGTTCGCCGTCCTGACGCAATACGATTTCCACCTGCACGGGTACTTCATCTATGGCAACCTCGGCGAGACGGAAGAGGAAATGCTCTACATCCCGAAGTTTGCCAAGGAGATCGGGGTGGATTCCATCAGTTACGGGAAGCTCCGCGTCGAGAAGTACTCGCCGTTGCAGGAAGTGGTCGAGAACACCCCCGGCTACTACTACGAGAGCATCGGCGGCCCCGTCTTCTCCGCCACGTACGGGCCCAAGGAGCTCCGGCGGATCAGCAAGCGCATTCAGTCGGAGTTCTACGACGTGCCACAGCTCCTGCGCATCGCCAAGAAGGCCCGGCGGATCGGGCTGGTCACCGACCGGGACATCGCCGGCATCGCGTTCAAGCTGCCGCTCATCCTGGGTCAGTGGGTCAGGGGCCGTATCGAAAAAAGGAGGTGGAAACACCAAACGTACCGGGTGCGCCGGCCCGCCGGCGCCGAGCCGGCCAAGGTCCTTGTGCCGGTCGGGGGCAAGGACGGGTGAGACGGCGGTTGAGAGGGTGAGGCCGGCATCGTGGTGAGGACTCTCCGCGCGGCCCGTAATTTCTTTGCGTTCGGGGGTCAGGGAGCCTATACTGCGCCCATGATGAAATACCAGCATGTTCTAGCGCTCAGTCCGTATTTCGGACGCTCGACCGACACGCGCGGCCTGTTCCCGCCGACCGGCTTGGAGTACATCGCTGCGAGCGTGAAAGACCTCGTCGGCAAGGTAACGGTCTTCGACCTGCGCCACGAGAAGCCTTACCAGGACCCCCAGACGCTCAACGCCTTCATCCGCCGGGAGGTCGATCTGGTGTGCATCAGCGTCGGGTGGCGCTCGCGCTTCGAGAGGGTCTGCGACTTCATCGCGCAACTGCCCCGGGAAGTCACCACCATCGTCGGCGGCTACCAGGCGACCCTGGAAGTCGAGTACCTGTTCGAGCATTGCCCGAACGTCACGGCGGTCGTGCGCGGGGAGGGCGAGGAGATCATCAAGCAGGTCGTGACCGGAGTCCCCTTCGAGGAGATTCGCGGGCTCTCCTACCGCCGCGACGGCCGGGTCGTGCACAATGAGAACCAGGCCCTGCCCAGCTTGGAGCATCTTGCCTTTCCGGACCGGTCTCTCCGCCGGCACGACTACTACTGGGGCGCTCATGGCATCCGCTTCAGTCATCACACCTTCGATACGATCCTGACGGCGCGCGGATGCCCGTTCAAGTGCAAGTTCTGCACGTTCAGTCTCAACCCGCTGGGCCAGAAGAGGGAGTATACGGAGCGGCCGCTGGAATCGGTGCTCGCGGAGCTCAAGACGATCACGGCCAACACCGTGCTCTTCAGCGACGACAATTTCGCCACGAATCCGAGACGGGCCGAGCAACTGTGCGACCTGATCCTCGAAAACGAGATCCACAAGACGTTCGCGGTCCAGGCCCGGATCGACATCGCCAAGCACCGCCGGCTCCTCGACAAGGCCTGGCAGGCGGGCTTCCGGCTCTTTTTGATCGGGGTCGAGTCGCCGCACGATCGCATCCTCGGCCAACTGCAAAAGGGCATCACGCAACAGCAGGTCCGCGACGCCTTCGCCGTCCTGCGCCAATACGACTTCCACCTGCACGGATACTTCATCTACGGCAACCTCGGCGAGACGGAAGAGGAAATGCTCTACATCCCGAAGTTCGCCAAAGAGATTGGGCTGGATTCCATCAGCTTCCAGAAGCTCCGGGTCGAGAAGTTCTCGCCCTTGAAGGAAGCGGTGGAGAACACGCCCGGCTACTACTACGAGAGCATCGGCGGCCACGTCTTCTCCGACAAGTTCGGGCCCAAGGAGCTCAAGCAAATCCGCAATCGCATCCGGGCGGAATTCTACGACGTGCCGCAGCTTCTGCGCATCGCCGGGAAAGCCCGGCGGATCGGACTGGTCACCGGTTGGGACATGGCCGGCGTCACCCTCAAGCTGCCGATCCTCTTGAGCCAGTGGCTTGGACACCGGATCGAGAAACAGAAGAAAAGGAGGAGACGCCAAGCCGCCCTTCGGCGTCAGCCCGCACCGCCGGAGCGGCCCAAGGTCACCGTCTAACCGTGGCCGGGAGGACCTGTCCTGCGGAGTTGCAGAACCGCTTTGCGGCAGGCAGGTGGAAGAAACCCTGGAGCCTCCAACAGAATGAACGCAGAGAGCCCCCCTCTGTCACCCCCGCGCAGAGCCTGCCCTCGACCTGATCGGGGGCGAGGGTCCAGGAAAGCCCCGACTTGACTGGATTGGGGACCCCAAACGCGATTCATCGCGTTTGGGAACCCTTCCCGTCTTCGCGGGAATGACAGCGATGACGAAGGACTTCGAACTACTTCTTAGAATTCTTGCCGACGTCCGGCCCACCGGGCTCGTGGAGGGTGCGTATCTCTTTGCCGAAACGCAGCCCAATCAGCGGTCTGTGTTTGTGACGGGCCGGGAATTGGTCGAGCGCGGCCGCGTAGCGAAGCTTCTGATCTCCGATTGCCGGCCCAAGAGCGGATACATCGGCGCGATCGCCTATCGCCAGGCGATGATCGAAGCCGGGATTCCCGCCGGCGCGATCGAGGAAGTCCCGATGGAGCCCACGGAGATCCTGCACACCCAGATCGAGTCCCAACAGGTCGTGCGCTTCGCGCAGGCCCAGGGCTATGACCGGCTGATCGTCGTCTCCACGCCCTTCCACCAGGAGCGGGCGTTCATAGCCATGGTGACGGCGGCGCTGCGCGAGTACCCTTCCCTGAAGCTCTACAGCCTCCCGGGCGAGCCCCAGCCGTGGGACGAGATCGTGACTCACTCGCAAGGCACCCTGCGCGCCACGCGTGCCGAGCTGATCGCCGAGGAACAAAAACGTATCGAAAAATACACCGCCCAAGGCGACCTCTTCCCGCGTGAAACCGTCCTCGAATACCTCCGGGCCCGGGATGGAAAGGCCCGGCTCGTAGTGACGCTGTAAGACATTCTCTTCATGCCCTTACGGGCACACCACAAACGAGCTACGCTTGACGTTGCTACACGGCCCAGTATTGGCCCATTCCTGCGCCATTAGCACGTAGAGCGCGTGTCACGCACTATTCCACTGTTCCCTGCGTCACCGTCTCGTCGTTCCTAGTCCCTGCCGGTAGACATTCAGTCTGGCTTGAAGATATCAGCCGTCTTCCTGACGTCGGTCTCAGGCGCAAATGTCCTGTTCTTCACCGTCTACGTGGAATTCGATGCGACTCTGAAGCACAATCTCCTCGATTACCTTCCGTCCCCTTTTCCGCGCAAGCACTTCGTCGAATCGCTTCATCAACTCTGGGATGTTGATGACCTCTTCAATAGATTCCATATATCGACGCACAACCGCCTTGACCCTATACCGAGCCGTTGCCTGTTCTCGTACCTTTTCGCGTATCTCGGCGGCGGTCTGCTCCGTCTTCACTACAAAGGTGATTGGATATCTTTGAACCTTGTCAATGTCCAGGAAGTATTTGCCCGCATCTATCGTCTCTGTAACTTGGAAGAATCGACCGAGAGGTTTCATGACGAAGTCTATTCCGCCATCATTCGCATTGGTCCGCCCTGTCTTGTATAGGATCAAGTACTCAGCATTTATCTCGTCCGGGGACCACCCCCAATAGATTTGCTGGTCGGAATAATACTCTTTCAGGACCGCGTAACTCACGATTTCAAAGACTCGTGCATCAACATTCGGTCTTAGGAGGCCACGAAGGAACCCGATTGCTTTCTCCGGGTCTTGTCCCTGAATCCTCATTATTTCCTGGCAATAGGTCATGAAGTCAGAGAAAGCCTTCTTCCTGGCCTCGACATAGGCTTCAATGATTTCCTTTGTCGGCACTGCTATGTTCACCTGGGTCTTGTGCACTGTCAGTTTGAGTAGGTTCTCATTGATCCAGTACCGATTGGATTCCACGTCCCGGATGACGGGGAGATACTGGAACGTAGGAAAATACTTCTTGAATTCCTCGTTGAGTCTGTGGTTAAGAGCATGATTCTGAAGCTTGCTCCCAAAAGGTAGTTCCCTCTGCCGGTGGAACAGAAATGTGAATTGCGCGCCCTCGTAATCCTCATAGCCCCCATGTTCATGGAACCCTTTGTTGATGTAGTCCTCAAGGAGGACGTATATCGCATAGTGATTGGCGAATCCGGCACGCGATTTCGAGCCACGATTTGCTGCTCTCGTCTTGACATTGAGATACTGGAGTAATTCGCTCGCACTTAGAATCTGTTCGCCAAATCCAGGGAAATGAGCGTCAAGTATCTCTATGATTATCCTCGTGAAATCATGCTTTACTACTGGCATTGAACAAATCCCCAGTTGCGTCTTTTATCCGCTTGCCGTTCGCATTCCTGCGTTCGTATGGTTTGTAGGGTGGCGACAACTCCTCCCCTTTGTACATGCTCTTGCCCAACACGCGCCGCATTCCGATCTTCACATATGCTTTTTGTGACTCGATGCTCACAGACCTGCGGTTCAGTTGTTTTGCCACGGCAGCAGTCGTAAATGCACCAGCGAAGGGATCGAGTACGAGATCGCCTTCACTGCTACTCGCTCGCACTATTCGCTCCAACAATGCCATCGGCTTCTGGGAAGGGTGATCTTCGTACTCATCCATTCGGTACCTGACACGCGGGAAGTACCAGACATTACCGGGAACCTTTTGTGTATTGTATGGAGCCGGTGTGGGTTTTCTATAGTCGATCAGTCTCCTCTGAGCCCCCGTCTTCGCCTCGACTTTGATGTCGGCGGCATTGAACGTGTACGCGTCGGGATCTTTGACACAATGGAGGATTGGCTCATACATGGAGCCATAATACTTCCTTGCCTGTAGCCCGGAACTGTCATAGTGCCATACAATTCGGCTGAGGATAGTGACCTTCTGTCTCAGATACATGTCGAAATACGGCATGGCCTGCGTGCTGGTCATAACGTACAGTGTTCCGGTGGGCTTAAGAACCCGGACACACTCGTCCAACCATCGGTAGGCCCATTGCGCATAGGCTTCATCTGATGGCCATCTGTCATTGAAATCCCCAAATCTCTTGCCTATGTTGTAGGGTGGGTCCACGAAGATAAGATCCACCGCTCCCGAGCGGATCTCCGATCTCAGGACTTCAAGGGCGTCGCCTTGATATATGGCATGGCCGTTTTCTTCGAATTTCTCCATCGTCAGTCCGCTTTCGTCACGAATCGGAAGTCAATGATCGCCAAGCGGCACCAAACTTATGTGCCAAGGCTGCTGGTACGTTCCTGCAAGACAAGACACGGTAAATGATAATGAGTGTGGGCGAATCGGTCAACCAGTAGGACGCAGTTTGCCCGACTGCCCATCTTCAGATCACTCCCAACATAAGAGGATACGCTCAAAGCCAGTTTGGGCGTGGCACCCGGCATGGACAACAGGACTACGCCATCAGCTTCTTGAGCAGGGCGCGCTGGAAGTGGAGGCGGTTCTCGGCCTGGTCGAAGATGATCGCGCCGGGACTCTCGGCGACGTCGTCGGTGATCTCGTAGCCGCGATAGGCCGGCAGGCAGTGCATGATCTTGACGTGCTTCGGGGCGGCGGCGACCAGCTTGGCATCGACCGCGTAGCCCGCGAAATCCTTCTGCCGCTTGGCTTTCTCGTTCTCCTGGCCCATGCTGACCCAGGTGTCGGTGTAAATCACGTCGGCGTCGGCGACGGCCGGGTACGGGTCGGTGACCTGCTCGGTGCAGCCCGGCGTAAACGCGTTGGCCTGCCGGATCGTCGCCACGTCCAGCTCATAGCAGCGGGGCGACGCCACGACCAGTTTCATCTGGAGCTTGCCGGCCGCGAACGCCAGGGAGCGGGCGACGTTGTTGCCGTCACCGATAAACGCGATCTTGATTCCCTCGATTCGGCCGAAGTGCTCCCGGATCGTCAACACGTCCGCCATCGCCTGGCAGGGGTGCGACCAGTCCGTCAATGCGTTGATCACGGGGATATCGGCGTACTGAGCGAGGTCGAGGACCGTCTGGTGCTCGAAGGTCCGGGCCATGATGCCCTGCACGTAACGGCTCAGGACGCGGGCGATGTCCTTGACCGGCTCGCGTTTGCCGATGCCGCCGATGTCCTCCGGCTTGACGTAGATCGGATGGCCGCCCAAGTCCGTCATGGCGACCTGGAAACTCAGCCGGGTCCGCAGGCTGGGCTTCTCGAAGAGCATGGCCAAGGTCTTGCCGGCCAGGCACAAATCGCGCCCGCCGGACTTGTAGAACGCCTTGAGGGAGATACTCTCCTCGAGCAGCTCGTGCAGCTCCTGAACGGAGCACTCGCTAATCGCAAGGAAGTCGTCCATCGTTAACCCTCCGACAGAACGCTTTCGAAGATTCCCACCGCCGCGTCGATCTGCTCCTTCGTCACGATCATCGGCGGCATGAAACGAATCACGGTATCATGGGTGCAGTTGATCCTGAGCCCCTTGTCGAGGCACTTGCTGACGATCTGGGCGCCCGGCCGGGTGAGCTGAATACCGATCATCAGCCCGATGCCCCGGACATGGTCGATCACAGAGTGTTTCTCCTTCAGCGCCCGCAGCTTCTCCTGGGCGTACTGGCCCATCTCGGTCGCGTGCTGGAGCAGGTTGCCCTCTTCGATCGTCTCGATGGTCGCAATGCCGGCGGCGCAGGCGAGGCAATTGCCGCCGAAGGTCGAGGCGTGCTTGCCCGGCACCAGGCAGGCGGCGATTTCCGGCTTGGCCATCATCGCGCCGATGGTGACCCCCCCGCCGAGGGTCTTGGCCATCGTGATGATGTCCGGCTCGACGTCGAAGTGCTGGTAGCCGAACCACTTGCCGGTCCGGCCCATTCCGGTCTGCACCTCGTCGAGGATCATCACGGCCCCCTTCTCATCGCACAGCCGGCGGATGGCCCGCAGAAACTCCGGCGTCGCGACGTTGATGCCGCCCTCGCCCTGGATCGGCTCGACCAGCACGGCGGCCACTTCATCGGTGAACGCCGCTTCCAGGGCCTTCACCTCGTTGAATGGGATATAGATGAACCCCGGCAGCAGCGGCAGAAAGCCTTCATGATACTTCGGCTGGGCCGTGGCGGTGACCGTCGCGAAGGTTCGGCCGTGGAAGCTGCCCTCGCATGTGATGAACTTGTACTTCTCTTTAGGCGTGTAGAGCCGGCCGAGCTTCAGCGCCGCTTCGTTCGCCTCAGCGCCGCTGTTGCAGAAGAAGCACTTGCCGCCGAAGGCTCGCTCGCTGAGCATCTGGGCCAGCCGGCCCTGCGGCTCGGAGTAGAACGTATTGTCCACGTGGATCAGCTCGCCCACCTGCCGGCGGACGGCCTCGACCACTTTCGGCGGGCAGTGGCCGATGCCGCTGACGGCCCAGCCGGGGAACATGTCGAGGATCTTATTGCCGTCGGCGTCCCACAAATAGCAGCCTTCGCCTTTGACCATTACCCGCGGCAGCCGGCCGTAGTTGGCGATCACGTATTGGTGGAACAGTTCCATGGTTTCTTGCGTTGTCATGAGGTTCCTCGCGATCTCTCGGATCGGTTCAATCGTTCTGGTTGTTGCACCGTGCGGCGGCGGGAGGCCTCAATGGTCCCTGGGACACACGCCCAAGGAACCGGCCCTCCCAGCCGTGGCCTCGTGGCGCGGGCGTCCCGCCCTTGCGTCGCGAGGCCATCTTGGCCTCGCTTCGCCACGGTGCGATGCGTCCTTGCCCCGAGCCGCCAGGGCAAGATGCCCTCGTCACAAAGAACAAGGGCGGGACGCCCTCGCCACGAGGAAAGCCAACGTCAGCAAACAGTTTATTCATAGTCAACACAACCGCACCTTTGCGAATCTCTCGGGGAGGGAAGCTCAGGCGCCCCTCAGCGCCTGACAATCTCGGTGCCGATGCCCTGTTCCGTATAGATTTCGAGCAGCAGCGAATGGGCAATCCGGCCGTCAATGATGTGCGCCTTCTTGACGCCGGCCTCCAGGGCGATCAGGCACGCCTCGACCTTGGGGAACATCGCGTCCGTGATAATGCCGGCATCGATCATCTCCTTGATCTGGACCTCGTTCAGGCTGGAAACGCGGCTCTCGGGGTCGTTGATGTCCCGGCGGATGCCGTGCGTGTCACTGACCATGACCAGCTTCTCCGCCACGACCGCGGCGGCCACCTTGCCGGCGGCGGTGTCCGCGTTGACGTTGAGCTTGCCGCCGTTTTTGTCCATGGCGGTGGAGGAGATGACGGGAATCGTGCCGTCGCCGCAGAGCGTCTGTAGGAGCTTGGCGTTGACGTCGGTGACTTTACCCACCAGGCCCAAGTCGATCTTGCGGCCGTTGTCGCCCGGCAAACGGAGCGTCTCGGCCGTCAGGACGCAACTGCTGAGCGTGTGCAAACCCATCGTATTGCAGCCCAGTTCCTCCAGCATCCGGCAGATCGGCTCGTTGACCTGGTGCACGAGCACGTGCTCGACAATGTTCAGCGTGCGCTGGTCCGTATAGCGGCGTCCCTGGACCCAGACCGGCTCCAGACCCGCCTCGTTCATCGCCCGGGTGATCGCCTTGCCGCCCCCGTGCACGATGATCGGCCGCATCCCGACCGCGGACATGAAGGCCACGTCCGTCAGCAGGTTCCGCTGGGCCGCCTCATCGTCGAGCACGCTGCCGCCGAGCTTGAGGACCACGATCCGCTCGTGGAACGCGCGGATATACCCCATCGCCTCGATCAAAGCATCCGCTTTGGCAATAGCTTCTTGCACGAAAACAACTCCTTGGATTGCCCGGAAAAAACAAACCTTCGAGTCTACCACGGGTGCGGAATTCTGTCAAGAGCCCGTGCAAAATTCTCAGGGCTATCGCCTGTGCGTCTCTGGAGCCTTGCCCTCCCCTAGAATGGTGCGTGGTACGCACCCAACGGGGTGGGGGCCCTG
>Ga0315280_10001100_pt1 | contig 47771 bp, 41 predicted proteins | sample YL17G06_40_MG_FD_203697 | JGI IMG/M metagenome (GOLD analysis project Ga0315280, IMG submission 203697) | Sediment microbial communities from Yellowstone Lake, YNP, Wyoming, USA - YL17G06_40 | ecosystem: Environmental > Aquatic > Freshwater > Lake > Sediment | place: USA: Wyoming | collected... | reverse complement strand
AAAGCCGCCGCTCGACCAGCCCGCGCTCCAGGCCGCTGTCGCCGGCATCGATCTCGAACTGCCACGTGCCGTTCAGGCACAGCCACTCGGGCCGCACGAACTGCGGCCGCGGATACTCCGGACGCGGGACCTTCGGCAGCCGGGACGCCTTACGCTTGGCCACGCCGCGCACTCCTTTCTTCGACAAGAGCGGTCGGGAACGCGGCAGACAATGTAACACGCGGCGGCGATTTCGCAATCGTGTCTTGGCGGGAAGGCACGCCCTGCCGGTGCGATGACGTTTGGCAGGGGCGCGGCACGCCGTGCCCCTCCCGAGCCGGCCACGCAGGGCGTCAGGTCAGTCGCGCCCGCCAACGAGGAGGAAGAGGTCGCCCGGGCGGCCGGGGACTTTCAGCACGTGCTCTTTCTCAAAGGCCCCTTCGAGGATGACCTTCCTGGCCGCCAGGTCGAAGAGCCGGAAGGGGCGCTTGCCCGCGGGGAAGTTCAGGAGCGAGATGGCAACTTGGGACTTCGCAGCATCCGCCTTCGCGCCGCCGGCGTCGCGGAGGTACGCCAGCAGGATGCCGCCGTCTTCGCTCCACGAGTAGTTCGCCGCATAGCCCGGCGGCAGGCCGAGCGGCATCTCGGCCCCCAGCGCATCGGGCAGGCGGCCGCCCGCCGATGCGAACGCCGGATCGGCGTACGGCTGCGCCGTGTCGAGAACAAACAGGGCGTTCGGCGGCGCGGGATCGTCTTTGAGAATGAACGCGTACTCCAGCGGCATCTTCGCCAGCGCCGCCTCGTAGCGGCTGAGGACGCCCAGGTCCGTGCCGATCCGAAGGATGAGGCGCGGCTGCCGGAACGGCTTCGACCAATCGACCGTCCGGCGGACCTGCTCGAAGACCATCCGCTCGTCCTCGACGACGCGCTCCTCCCAACTCAACTGGATGGGGTTGCGGTACGCGAGGCCCGTGTAGAACTCCTGGCGCACGCGTGCCCGGTAACGCGCCGTGTCGCGCGGCCCGTTCATGAATCCCCAGAAGAGGCCCTCGCCCAGGAAGACGTGCCCTGTGGCGGCGAGTTTGAACTGGACGGCGACGTGCTCCGGCGGCTGGCCGTCGATCATGTAGGTCCGCATGCCGCCCAGGAGCGGCTTCCAGCCCTGCTTGCGGTAGTAGTTGGGGTCGCTCGGGTACGGCTTGGGGTTGAGGTGCGGCTCGCACAGGAAGAGGTGCTGGGGGTCATGGGCCTGCAAGAAGTCGCAGACCGCATTGACGAACGTCTTGCCGCAATCGACATCGCCTTCGCCGGCGGCAGTGTAACTCGATATCGCGCTGTCGTCGCGGAAGACCGCGGCGAACTGGCCCAGGTACGCCGTGAACATCTCGTAGAACTTCGAGTCCGGGCGGCCGTAGTCGTCGCGCTTGTACCCTGCATCGAGATACTGGGCGTATGGCTTGCTCTGCTTGCCGAGCGGGTAGTGGCTGAGCGCAAGGTGCAGGTGGAGGCCGTAGCGGTCGGCGGCCGCCACGGCGATCGCCAACTGCTCCGCGCCGTGGGGGGCGAGGCGCCCGGCGGCGTCAAGGCGCTCCCAGTACCACCATCCCTGGCACAGATGTACGAGCGTCCATCCGCACCGCGCGAGGTGCGCGTAGTCGGAGTCGAGTTCGGCGTCAGTCAGCGATTCCCAGAAGTGGAACCCGTAGTTGGGTCCCCCGTGGTTGAAGTACTGCCCCTCGTGCTTGTCGCCCTTGACGGCGTTCCACTGGGCCTGGCCCTGGACCAGCGACTCGTCGGGCCTGCCGACGTGCTTGAACATCGGCGCCCCGCGGTACGAGCCCGTGACGGGGCCGATGGGCTTGCCGGCGCGGGTGAGCAGGCGCCGCTCGGGGTCGTATCCGAGGAACTGCCCGTCGGTGACCCGCACGAGCAGGTTCGAGGTCGCGTCTTGCTTGCCCTTCTTCCAGATGGCGCGGAGCCTCGCCTTGTGCTCGCCCGGCGGCAGGTCTTTCAACGTGCCCTTCCAGACGCCGTCCTTCGTCTCCGCAAGGTCAATCGTCGTGCCGCCGACAGACGCCGTGACGGCAACGGCGTCTTTGCCGAGGCGCTGGGCCGCGGCGTCGAGGACCACGGCGTAAACCGGCACGCCTTCGCGCTTGGCCCTCTCGGCGGTGCGGATGACGGGAAGCGACGCAGTGACGGCCGCGCGGCCCGGCAGCCGCAGCCGGAAGACCACCGTGGCTTCCTGGGCCGGGTCTTTCGTCCGGACGGCGATGAAGAAGTGGAACTGGGCGAAGTTGTTCGTGTAGCCCTTGTCGCGGTAGAGTCTCAGCAGGTCCACCCTGACCTTGTCCGGGCGCTCCTGCCACGGCCCCGCGTAGAGCGGCGGGCCGCTGCGGCCCTTGACCACCACCAGGAACTGCCACGGGTGCGAGGCCTCCTTCACGTCGAGGTCGGCCACCGGGTTCTGCTCGATGTGGAACTGAAGCGGCGGCAGCGCCACGTGGTCGATCTCGGCCTTGGGATTCTTCTTCACGAACCGCGTGAAGTCATCGCCGGCGTCGGCCACTTCGGCGTCCGCGTCGGCGTACCATCGCGAGACCTGCTTCGCACCCGTCAGCAGGAGCGGGGACTCGCCCGAGTAGCAGAGGACCGCGCCGTCCAGGCCGTCCTTCTGATCGAGCCAGACCATCGCGCGGTTAAAGACCCACGCCTCGCGCATGCCGTGATACGGCTGCTTCTTGCCGTCGCGGACCCAGTAGACCTCGCCGCCGTCGTAGTCCGAGACCGAGACGGGCGGCACCGCGGGGTCGGCCTCGGCGGCCGGCGCGCGGGTGGCCGCGGCCAGCCACACGGCGGCAGCGCCAGCCGCCACAACGGTCAGTTCGCCAAGGGCCATCGGCAGGACCTTTCTCGCGGCGCCGCCTCCCATATGACAATGCCCCATGGCGCGCATGGGAGTCAGCCCCGCCACCTACCATGATATTGACGCATTCAACTGATTAAACTTCCTGAGCGTCTCGCGGATCTTTTCGGGGTTGAAGTTCGCGGGCTTGGCGGGTTCCTGGTTCTCCAGGAGGTCGTCGACCGTGGGCGTCTTCGACGGCACGCCGCCCGGCGGCACTTCGGCCTTTGCGATCCAGACGATGGCGTTGAGGACCACCTTGCGGAGTTGGTCGTGCCCCCAGTTCCAATGCGTGTGGCCGCCGGTGAGGCCGAAGCCGCGGCCGCCGTCAGGGCGCTCGCACACCCACGCCACGTGTTCCGGCGTCCCCCGGCCCGCGCGGACGGCCGGGTTGCCGCTGTGCGGCCCGTCGCCGCCCCGGCGGGTGCTGTCGGGCGGAACGGCCGTCAGGATCGGCGTTACGCCCTTCATCTCCTCGCGGAACCGCATGTGGTAGTACCACTCGTCGGCGATCCTGAAGGGCTTCACGCCGCGCGAGACCGCGTGGTCGGGGAAGGTCTTGAAGTCCGCCTCCCACGACGGGTTGACCGACCAGCCCTGCTCGTAGTAGCCGCCGATCCATTCCAGGAGCCGCTTGCCCGGTTCGCCCTTGGGCACGTCGAGCGTGTAGTGGAGGCAGGCGAGGCCCACGCCCTTGGCCATGAGGGCGTCGAGTTCCTTGAGGTGGCCGGTCACGAGGCTCCCGCCATCGCAGTAGAGGACGACGGCCGCGGCCCCGTCGAGGACGGCCGGGTCTTTCGGCCAGCCGTCCTTGCAGTACACGGTTTCGACGGCCGGCACGTTCTCGGCGAGGAGCCTGGCCAGCAGTGCGCACCCCGCCCGGTGCTGATGGGCGCCGAAACCGTGGCTGGGCGGGCCGGGAATGAACAGGATTTTCTTTTTCGCTGCGGCCGGCGCCGAGGCCTCGGGCTGGCCGGCCCAGACCGAGACAATCGCCAGGCCGACGAGCGAAAGGCCTGCCAGGAAAAAACGCAGAGAGTTGTGCACGGCAAAGCCCTCCGTCGGGATTCGTTCTAGCACGCGCCCATCGGGATCTTCAGGTCGGCGAGGGTCTTGCGGACCCACGCCAGCGACTTCTCGATCAACGGGCCGCCCTGCCCTTCGCACTCGATGCTGAGGGCGCCGGTGTAACCGCTGTCACGCAGCGTCTCGAGGCACTTGCGGATGTTGTCGGCGTTGACGCCGTCGCCGACGGCGCAGTGGCTTATGGCGATGCCCGTCTGCCCGCCGCGAACCGCCTTCGCCAGCGACTCCGAGACGTCCTTGATATGCACGTGGCTGACTTTCTTGATGAATCGCTTCAGGTAGGCCACCGGGTCCTGCCCCGCGATGAACGTGTTGCCGGTGTCCATGTTGAGCCTCAGAAACGGGCTGTCGACGAACGCGAGCATCTGGGCCATCATGTCGGGCTTGGTGGTGAAGTAGCCGTGCGGCTCGATGTTGACGGTGATCTGGTGGGCCTCGGCCACTGCGATGATCTGCCGGTAGCATTCTTTCATCAGGGCCATGGCCTCGTCGTCCCCGAGGCCCTCGGGCTTGTGCATGCCGTCGGTGGTATCGACGCACGCGCAGTCGGCCAGCCGGGCCCAGCGGATGGCGTTCATGACGTACGGCACGCCGCGCACCGGGCCGTCCCTGCCCGAGAGGGGGAACGCCGCATCGACCTGCGTGAACCGCACGCCGTAGCCGGCCATCTTGCGGCCCACCAGGACGGGGTCTTCCCACATCGCCAGGTGCGGCAGGTAGCCGAGGCCGTGCATCCAACTGATGCCGTCAATCAGGCCGCACTCGATGAAATGGACCTCGTTCTTCTGGGCCCATTTCAGGCAGGCCTCGAAATTGAAGAACACGGAGTTGAACGCGTCGGTATGGAAGCCGATTTTCATGGTGCTATCTCCTTGCTTGAATTGACAGCCGGGGCGGCGCCCCGGCCTACATTCCAGGCGCCGGGGCCAGGCCCGCCGCCCAGGCGGTGCCGCGGCGGAACAGTTCCGCCACGGGCGGATTCTTGATCGACGGCACGTCATGGCCCAGCACGCAGTGGAACACCCGCCCCTTGCCGTACGTGAGCACGAAGGCCATCGGGTAGTCCTTGCCATCGACCTTCGATTTCGCCGTGGCCAGGACCTCAATGGGCTTGTCGCCTACGAGGCACGTGTACAGTTCGTCGGTCGTCTCGAAGGGCTTGAGGCCCTGCATGATCGGGTGCTCGGGCTTGGCGATCTCGACGCGGAACTTGCCGAACGGGTCGTGGCCGCGCAACTTCGGGTCCCACACGCGGCCGGCGATGTTGCGGAACTCCGGCCAGTCCTGGAACGCGCCGCACGCAAAGTGCAGGAGCACGAGGCCCGCGCCGCCATCGACGCACGCCTGGAAATTCTTCCGCGCATCGGCCCCAGGCGCGGGGACCTCCCAGTTCATGTAATTCAGGAAGATGGCGTCGTGATTTTTGAGTTCGGGCGAGCCAAGGAACTGCGGGTCCTCGACCACGGTGACTGCCAGGCGCGGGTCCTGCCGCAGAATCTCCGCCATCGCCGGGGCCGTCTCCTTCCACTTGTGGCCCGGATATTCCATGCCGGTGACGATGACGATGCGTTTCTGGCCGGGCTTGGCCGGCGCGGGTGCCGCGCCCTCCTTCGGGCCCGCCGCGGGAGCAGCGGGAGACTCCCGCAATCCCACATCTCCCGCGGCTCCCCCCGCGGGTTCGGATGAAGCCTCGCTCTCCCACAGCCAGATCTCGCTGACCACGGCGTTCGGCGCACTCTCGTTGCGGAACACAATGCGCAGGGTGCCATCGGCATACAGGTCGCGCGGAACCGCCAGCGTCTTCTCCTGCGCCTGCTCGGCCTGCCCGCTCGGCAACTTCGTCTTGGCGAGCATCTGGACCTCGCGGCCGCCCTTGCCGCCCGACATCCAGACCGACTCGGCCCGCGTGTCGTGATCGAAGTCCCACCACGAGAAGCCGACCTGATAGGCCTTCTTCGGGGCCAGGCCTTTGACCTCGAAGAGCACCTGCTGGGGACCCCAGGCGATGGTTCCGGAGCGGAGCGGCCCGGCGGCCGCGGCGCCCGGCCAAAGGTGCGTGTTGTTCCCGACGGCCCGCAGGATCGGGCCGCCCTTGGCGCCATCCTCGGTGTCGGGCCCGCAGTCGAGGTAGCACGCGAGGCGGTAGCCCTTCGGGGCGCGCTTCGCGAGGTCCTTCTTGAGGGCGTCGCTGCGGGCCTTGTCGTACTGGAGGGCCCTGACCTCTTCTTCCGGAGTCGCCGGGCCTTGGAGGGCCTGCGCCAGGATTGCGGCCTTCTCGGCCGCGGCCTCGTCGCCCGACTCCTTGAAGTGCGCCATGGCCGCCTCGACGGCCGCCCGGTTGGTCGGCACCAGCGCCCGGGCGATCTTGAGCACCGCCGTCGACGCCTCGGCCTGGACTTCCTTGTGGCCGAGCATCGAGAGGGCCATGTCGAGGGCCGCCGGGTCCGGCACATCGGCCAGGCCCGCCAGAAGCATCTTGCGGGAGTCGGCCGTGGTGGCGATGGGCCGCACGGCCGCGAACATCTTCAGGCGCACCGCCTCGTCCTTGGCGGTCCCCGCCAGGCGCAGGTAGCCTCGCATCGCGAGGACGCGGTGCGTGGCGTCATCGGAATTCTTGACCAGCGCCAGAAGGTCCTCGGCGGCCGACACGTCGGGCCAGTTGGCCAGGGACCGGACGGCGGCATCGCGGATGTTCGTGTCGGCATCTTTCACGCAGGCGGCGACGGCCTTGAGCGCATCGGGGCCGCCGAAACTACCCAGGACGCGCAACACCGCCGGTTTCGCATCGGCAGGCGCGGCCGCCAGCGCCGCCACGGCCGGGCCGACCCGGTCGGCCAGGTTGGCGAGCCGACCGCCGACCGCGAGCACGGCCTTCTCGGCGGCCTCGGACTGGCCCTTGGCCGCAACCAGAAGCGAGACCAGTTTTTGATAATCCTCGGCCTGCCCCAGCACGGCCAGGGCCTCGAGCGCCGCCGTGTGGACCGGTTCAGCGGCATCGGCCGCCGCCTTCAGCAGGAGCGGCGAAGCGCCCGCCGTGCGACGGGCCGCCATGGCGCGGAAGAGTTCCGCGCGGGCCGCCGGGTCGGCCTCGGCGGCCGCGGCCAGGATGCGCTTATCCACATCAGGGCCGGCCAACCGGACCAGGCTGATGCGGGCCGCCTGCTGGACCGCGCCCTTGTCGGTGGCGGCCAGAGTCGCCAGGCGGTCGACGGCGGAGGCTTCGCCGAGTTTGGCCATCGCCCCGGCGGCGGCCGCGCGCACGGCGTCATCTTTATCGTCGAGGCGCTTGGCTACGGCAACGGCGGCCGCCTTGTCGCCGCGGTCGCCGAGGACGTCGATGACGAGGGCCTGCCCCTTCGGCGAAAGTCTCTCGAGTTGCCCCACCAGCGCGGCCGTGACGCTCGCTCCCGGCAGGTCGCGCGTGAGGCGCACGGCACCCGCCTGGAGGAGCGGGTCCTCGGCCGCCAAGGCGTCAAGCACCAGCGGCAGGCCGGCCTCCTTGTTCGCCCGCGCGAGGCCCGACATCACAGCGAGGCGCAGCGGCACCGGGGCGCTCGAATCCAGCATCATCCGCTGGTAGATGGCCTCGGCCGCCTTGGCCTCACCGTCGGCGACAAGAGAGTCGGCGCAGGCAAGCATGGCATCGCGAAGCACGATGAGCGTGCCCCGTTCGGCCTTGGCCTTGAGGAGGGCAGCGCCGGCCTCGGCGTTTCCGATCCTGCCAAGCGCCCACACGGCCGCCGCGGCCACCTGGGGGTCAGCGTCGCCGAGGAATCGGGCCACGGCAGCCGTCGACGGCACGTCGCGCCGAGCGCCGAGCGAGTTGATGACGCCCGCAAGCGCCGTGCCCTTCAGCCGCGCCAGGGCCGCCCGAAGCACCCCGATCGACGCCTGGCCGGGAATACAGTCCAGGGCGCGGCGGGCCATCTCGGCCGTCTTCGGGTCGTCGAGCATCTTCGCCAGCATCGGCACCAGGGCATCGGTGGCCACCAGCGGGAGTTGCTGGCAGGCGAAGAGTCTGGCCGCCTCGGTGGCCTGCGGGTCGGCGATGACGGCCGACAGGCGCTCGGCCATGCGGCCCTTGGAGTCGGGGTCGGCGCTGGCGCGGGCAATGGCCAGTTCGAGCAGGGCCAGGGGCCTGCGGCTCTGGCCGTAGTCCCACATTTTGAGTTGCTCGAAGGCCTGGTCGGCGGTAAGCGCCCCCGGCTTCTCCTCGGCCCGAGTCGGCCCGCCGGCGGTTGAAAACAGCACGGCGGCAAACATTACGATTCCGATGAAACGTTTCATGGCGTTGACCTCAAATGTAGGCCGGAGCAGCGCCCCGCCATCTCCATGCTCGAAAGCCGGGGCTTCGCCCCGGCCTACCTGGCGGCCGCGCATTCCGCAATCCGCGATTCACAATCCGCAATGCTTCTACAGGCTCCACGGGCTGCGCATCGACCGGCGGAGCATCCGGTTGGCGGCCTCGTCGCCCAGGAACCTCTCTGCCTTCCAGTCCCACGTGACCTTGCGGCCCAGGCGGGTGGCGATGTCTGAGACGATCGTCAGCGTGGTGGCCGCGTGGCCGCCCTCGACGGGGGCGACCGGGTCGCGCCGCGAGCGGATGCACTCCAGGAAGTTCCCATGGTGGTCGTGCGACTCGTACAGGTGCTCGTCGTCAGGCTTGACGGCAACCTTGACGAGCGACGCCGGCTCGGTGTAAATGGCGCCGCGATCGACGTGCACCATGCCCTTGTCGCCCTTGAAGCGGCAGCCGTGCTTCATGCGGCCTTCGTCGGTGAAGACCAGGCGCAGGCCGCCGGGCGTGACGGCCTCGACCTGCCACGTGACCGACGTGTTGGCCAGGCCGTCCTCAGGGAACACGGCCGTGCCCTCGACCTGGAGGGTCGAGGCGCCCAGGCTCGGCGCACCCCACAGAGCAATGTCGATATGATGGATGCCCCAGGACTGGATCCACCCCACGCAGTAGTCGAGGATGAAGTACCAGTTGAAGGAGCACTTGAGGTCGTTGTAGGGCGTCCAGGGGGCCGGGCCGAGCCACATCTCGTAGTCGATGTCGGGCGGGGCCGGTTTGGGGGGCGCGTTGGGCAGCACCCGCCCGCCCGGCACGGCCACCTCGACCGTGTGAACCTTGCCCAGATAGCCGTTGCGGGCCAGTTCGCACGCCTGCCGGAACCGCCGGTCGCTGCGCTGCTGCGTGCCGACCTGGAAGACGCGGCCGTGCCGGCGGACCGCGTCGACGAGCGCCCGGCCCTCGGCCACGGTCAGCGAGAGGGCCTTCTCGCAGTACACGTCCTTGCCGCCCTTGACGGCGCCGGCGGCCTGGAGGGCGTGCCAGTTCTCAGGCGAGGCGATGACGACGGCGTCGATGTCGGGGCGGCCCACGATCTCGCGGAAATCGCTCGTCGCCAGGCACCCCTTGTAGGTGCCCTTGGCAGAGTCGGCCGCATACCGGTCCTCGGCGCGCTTGCGGGCGGCCTCGCGCTTGCTCTTGTACGGGTCGCACACGGCGAGGACCTGTGTCTCGCCGCGGCTGAGGAAGGCGTTCAGGTGATCGCCGCCTCGGCCGCCCATGCCTATGCAGCCGACGGCGATGCGGTCGCTGGGGGCCGGGCGCCCGTCGGCACCGAGGGCCGAGGCGGGCACGATGTAAGGGGCCGCCGCCGTGGCGACGACAGCGAGGAACCGCCGCCGCGAGAGTTTCTCGAGGGCCGGGCGACCCATGAGCAGGTTCGAGCGGGCACGTGGAGCCATGTCGGTTTCCCTCCTTCCGGCGGCGCGGCCGGTGGGAAGGTCGCGCCGCTCCCTTTCTTCAACCCGCGCCAGGAAATGGGGTCTTTCGCGAAAACGCGCCCGCCTCCGGCGCGCTTGATCAGATATTACCGCCGGGGGAGGAACATGCAAGAAATCGCCGGGGTCACGCGCTTGCAGCCCAGCCGCCCCCGGCTGTGCCGGATGCCCCGGGCGCCCAGACGGAGGCGTCCGGGCCACAAGGCGACGTAAATCGCTCTAGCGAACCAGGGCCGCCAACCAAGTCAGGGTGTCGGCGCTGATGACCTCGTAGAAGAAGGGGACTACGCCGAGGAGGAGGACGCCGGCGGCGAGCGCGGCCGTGGTGGCCGCGAAGGCGCTCGTCACCCGCAGGCTGGCGGCACCGTCGAAGGTCGGCTCGATGTACATCTGCCGCACGATCCGCAGGTAGTAGTAAAGCGAGACGGTGGAGTTGACGGCGGCCACCGCGACGAGCCAGTGGAAGCCCGCCCGCGAGGCGATGCTGAAAAGGAAAAACTTGCCCACGAAACCCGAGAGCGGCGGAATCCCTGCCAGGCTGAACAGGGCCACCATCATCGCCAGGGCCATGAGGGGGTTGGTGCGCGAGAGGCCGCGGTAGTCCTTGATCTCCTCGCGGCCGGTCTCGTTGGCGTACCACACGATGCCCGCGAACACCGCCAGGTTCGTGACCACGTAGACCAGCATGTAGAAGAGCATCGCCGGCACGCCCTCGGCCGAGGGGCCCAGGAAACCCATGATCAGATACCCCGCCTGCGAGATGGCGCTGAAGGCCATGAACCGCTTGATATTCTGCTGCACGATGGCGACCACGTTGCCCAGGGTCATCGTGGCCGCGGCGAAGAGCGCCACCAGGATGGCCCAGTCCTCAAGGTACCCCCCCATCACCCGGAAGAACAACTGGAAGATGAAGGCGAGGCCGGCCCCCTTGGAGGCCACCGACAGGTACGCCGTGACCGGCGTCGGGGCGCCCTGGTACACGTCGGCGGCCCACATGTGGAACGGAACGATGGTGAGTTTGAACCCCACACCCGCCATGACCATGGCGGCCGCGAGCCAGAACGCCGAAGTCGACTTGAGGCCCCGCGCGATGGCCGCCAAGTCGGTCTGGCCCGTGAGGCCGTACATGAGGCCGAGGCCGTAGAGGATGAACGCCGACGCCAGGGCCCCGATGATGACGTACTTCAGGCCCGCCTCGCCCGAGAGGGCGTCGTCGCGCCGCCACGCCGCCAGGACGAAGAGCGGAATGGTGGCCAACTCCAGGGCCACGTACAGCGTGATGATGTCGCGGGCGGAGATAAGGCACATCATGCCCACGACGGTCGCCAGGAGGAGCGTGTAGTACTCGCCCCGGTGCCCGATGCCGCGCACCCGCACCCGCGCGCGGCCGTCCAAGAGGTCCATCGAGAGCGCCACGCTCACCAGGGCCGCCAAGAGGAACAGAACCTTGAACCACCACGCCACGGGGTCCATGCCAAAGCGGCCGCCGAGCATCTCGCCGGACTGCGGGACCGCCACCACAGTCACGACCATTGCTGCCGCCAGGCCGGCCATCGCCAGGGGCGCAAGGATCACGCGCCGGCGCTCCGACAGCAGCAGGTCCGCCAGGAGCACCGCAAACGCGGCGGCGATCACCACGATTTCCGGCAACATCACCAGCATCTGGTTTCCCCTGCCCTCCGATACTACAGCGCGCCCGTATCGTGCAGGCGGTTCACGAGCGGCATCAGCGAACCTTCAATCAGGTCAATGAAGAACCACGGCACGAGGCCCACCACCACGAGCGTCGCCACCAGCAGGCCGCTCGAAATCTTCTCCGGCAGCGTTGCGTCCCCGAGGTGCGCATAATGCTCGTTGGTGATGGGGCCCTGGAAGACCTTGGCCAGGCCCCTGAGGACGTAAACCGCGGTGATCACCAGCGACGTAGTGGCGATGACCGTGAGAACCTGGGCCAGGACGGTGCTGGTCCACGGATTTGCGAAGAAGCCGCCCAGCAGCACGTGCGTCTCGGCCACGAAACCCGACAGGCCGGGCAGCCCCAGGCTCGCCAGGCCGGCGATGTAGAACGCCGTGGCCAGCCAGGGCATGACCTTCGCCAGGCCGCCCATCTCGGGAATCATGCGGGTATGCGTGCGGCCATAGATCATCCCGACCAGGCCGAAGAACAGGCCCGTCATGATGCCGTGGCTGAACATCTGGATAACTGCGCCCTTGAAGGACATCAGGTTCAGCGCCGCCACGCCGAACAGGACGAACCCGCAGTGGCTGACCGACGAGTACGCGGTGAAGTACTTGAGGTCCTTCTGCATGACGGCCCCCATCGCCCCGTAGACGATGTTGACGGTCGTCAGGACCATGAACAGGACGCCCCACATCTGTGCCCCCTCGGGCAAAAGGTACACGCCGATCCTCAGGGCCCCGTAGCCGCCGAGTTTCATCAAGACGCCCGCGTGCAGCATCGACACGGCCGTCGGGGCGGAACTATGCCCGTCGGGCGACCACGTGTGCAGCGGGTACAGCGCCCCGATGACGCCGAAGCCCACGAAGATCATCGGGAAGACCCACCGCTGGAACTCGCTCGAGAACTTCGCATGCGCCAGTTCCATCAGGTCAAACGTGTGCAGCCCCGACGCGTGGTACAGCGCCAGGAACCCGACGAGGACGAAGGCGCTGCCCACCAGAAGCATCAGCGTGAGTTTCATCGCCGAGTACTCTTTCGGCCCTGTGCCCCACACGCCGATCAACAGGTACATCGGCAGCACGGCCAACTCGTAGAACATCAGGAACAGGAACAGGTCGAAACTCAGGAAAACGCCGAAAACGCCCGTCACCAGGGTCATCAGGAGAACGAAGAACTCCTTGGTCCGCACGTCCACGTACCAACTGGCCAGGACGCCGGTGAAGATAATGAGCGACGTCAGGATGACCATCGCGACGGAGATGCCGTCGACGCCCACGTAATACTGGATGCCGAGCGACGGGAACCACGCCACGCGCTCCACCAGGTAGAGTTTCGAGTACAGGGCGTCTTTCATCGAGGCGATATCGCCCCTGGCGGCCTGCCAGTACAGGACGGTTACCACGGCGGTCAGCAGGAGGTGCAGGCCCATGCCGGTGGCGGCAACCCAGCGGATCATCCGCCAGCGGCGCGCAGGCACCACCGCCACCGCCAGCGCGGTCAGCATCGGAATCGCGATCAGCCAACTAACCGGTCCCATGAGACCATCCACGAAAAAGGTGTCAGGACCCTTTTTCTCAGAAAACCGCCAAATTCCGGGGAAAACACCGTTTTTCCAGAAAAAGGGTCCTGACACCTTTTTCTGCTACGCCAGCGCGGCCCATAGCACCAAGAGCACAAACAGTGCCCCGCCGACGTACCAGACGCCGTAGGTCTGGACTTGGCCGGTCTGGAGGGGCCTCAGGCCCGCCCCCAGCATGCATGTGAGCCAGGCGCTCAGGTTCACGCCGCCGTCGACCACGTAGCGATCGAACCACGCAATAGGCCGCGAGATGAACCGGATAATGATCTGGTGAGTGACGAAGAGGTAGACCTCGTCGATGTAGAACTTCTGCTTGACGATGCGGTAGGCAGCGCCAAGCACTTCCACCGCCCGGTCGGCCCGGCGGGTGTCGCCAGCGTAGAAGAACCACGCCAGGCCGATGCCCGCCAGCGCCACGAGCGTGGCCGGAATCGCGATGGCAAAGTCGATGCCCTCGTGCTCAAGCGGCTCACCGATGGCGACGAACGCGGCCATCGGCACGAAGCCCGCCACCACGCTCCCCAGCGCCAGCACGGCCAGCGGCACCCACATGACCGCGGGGGCCTCGTGCGCGTCCTCGGCATGGTGGCTGCGGGCCGAGCCCCAGAAAGCCACGAAGTAGATGCGGAACATGTAGAACGCCGTCATCCCCGCCACGAGCAGCGCCACGGCGAAGATGCCGTAGAAGTGGCTGCCCAGCGCGGAGGCCAGGATCTCGTCTTTCGAGAAGAACCCGGCCAGCGGAAAGATGCCGGCGATGGCCAGCGTAGCCGCCAGGAACGTCGCGTGCGTGACGGGCATCTTCCGGGCCAGGCCGCCCATGTCCCAGATTTCATTGGAGTGCACGGCGTGGATGACCGCCCCGGCCGCAAGGAAGAGGAGCGCTTTGAAGAACGCATGCGTGAACAGGTGGAACATGCCCGCGGTGTAGCCCAGCGGATGGGACATCGTCGTCACGCCCAGCGCGAGCATCATGTAGCCGATCTGGCTCAGGGTCGAGAACGCCAGCACGCGCTTGATGTCGTCCTGCGTAATGCCGATGACCGCCGCAAACAGGCACGTCAGCGCGCCGATGTACGCCACCACCAGGAGGGCGTCGCCGCTGGCCGCAAACGCCGGCATCAGCCGCGCCACCAGGTACACGCCCGCCACGACCATCGTAGCGGCATGGATGAGGGCGGAGACCGGCGTCGGGCCTTCCATGGCGTCGGGCAGCCAGATGTGAAGCGGGAACATCGCGCTCTTGCCGGCCGCGCCCATGAACACCAGGAGCATGGAGATCGTCAGGGCGCTGACGCCCGCGATCGCCACGCCGGGCGAGGCCAGGCGGGCCAGGAAGTCTGGATGCGTCAGGTACGCGAAGTCGAACGCCTCCAGGTCAGCCGCGCCGCTCGCCGCCACCTGCGGGGCGATGACGCCCCTCAAATCGCCGAAGAAAGAGTAGCCGTAGTACCCCAGGATCAGGATGCCGATAAGGAACCCCATGTCGGCGAACCGCGTGACGATGAAGGCCTTCTTCGAGGCCGCCACGGCCGAGGGGCGCTGGTAGTAGTAGCCGATGAGGAGGAAACTCGTCACCCCCACGAGTTCCCAACATACGTACAACTGCACGATGTTCGGCGCAACCACCAGGCCCAGCATGCTGAACGTGAAGAGGTTCAGGAAGGTGAAGAACCGGCCGTACCCCTCGTCGCCGTGCATGTAGCCGATGCTGTAGAGGTGCACGAGGGCGCTGACGACCGTGACCACGACCATCAGGAGGACCGAGATGGGGTCGACGAGCACGCCCACGTTCACCGTCAGGCCCGGCTGGTAGGCGAGCCACTTCATGCTCCAGGGGACGATTGCCGGGTGGGCCGCCCCCGGCGGATAGAGGCGGTAATACTCCCACGCCAGCATGCAGGCGAAGACCGCCGACGCGAAGATGGCGGCCGTGGCGACGATGCCCGCCGCCTTCCTCGAAATCGGCCGGATCAGCAATCCCACGACGGCGAACGAGACAAACGGGATCGCCGGCACCAGCCATGCGTTCTTCAGCGCGAAACCGAATCCATCCATAGAAACGCCGCTCGCTAGTCTTTCATCGTGTCCATGCGATTGACGTCGATCGTGGCGCGGTGGCGGAACAGGGCCACGAAGATGGCCATGCCCACCACGACTTCGGCGGCCGCCACGGCGATGATGAAAATGGCCATCACCTGGCCGTCCACGAGGGCCGGCTCGCCGTAGTGGTTGAAGATCACGAAGTTCAGGGCCGCCGCGTTCAACATCACTTCGACGGCCATCAGGATTCCGACGGCGTTGCGGCGCGTCAGCAGGCCGTACAGGCCGATCGAGAACAGGACCGCGCCCAGAAGGAGCCAGTGCTTGAGGCCGGGCGTGAGGAGCGCCTCCAGGTCGGTCATGGGGCACCTCGCTCGGCGTGCGGCGGCCGCTGCTGGAGGGGGCGCGTGGTGTCGGCCTCGCCCGGGAGGTCGCCGCCGGTCGTGAACGGCTGGTCGGGCGGCGGCGTCTTGCGCGAGACCACGATGCCGCCAAGGACCGCCGCCAGCAGGAGGAGCGAGACGATCTCGAACGGCAGGACGAACCCGCCGGGGCCGGCGTCGAGAAGTCTGCGGCCGATGGCCACGGTGTCGCTCGGCGGGGCCGGCCCGCCAACGCCCACCGGAAACGCCGACGTCAGGAACACCGCGGCGGTCAGCACCAGGAACCCGATCGAGGCGACGCCGCCCAGCGCCTGCCGCAGCCGCGACGGCTTGTCGGCCAGTAGATCTGCCGACCGCGTCAGCATCACTGCAAACACGATCAGCACCACGATGCCGCCCACGTAGACCAGCACCTGGATGCCTGCCAGGAAGTACGCCCTCAGCATGACGTACAGGCCGGCGCTGGCGAGGAGGACGGCCATAAGGTAGATGGCGGCCCTGAGGAGCCGCCGCGAGTTCACCACCGCCAGGGCGAGCCCGATGGCCGCGGCCCCAAGCAAGTAAAAGAGGACGGCGGCGGCTGTGTCGGTGATCATGCGCCGCCCTCCTTGCCGCCCCCGGCGGGCTTGTCTTCGGCGGGCGTCACGGCGAGCGGGCGGACCTTGGGCAACGGGCAGCCGTTCAGCGGCACCGGCCCGCCGTAACGGTCACGGGGCTCCATCATCGCGCGGCGGACCTCGGGGTCAGCCTGCTTCAGCAGGACGCTGGCGGCCGGCCCGGAGTAGCGGTTGAGCGTGAAGACGAGCAGCCGCCGGTCGTAAACCGCGTTCTCGAAGTCGTGGGTCATCTCGAGCGCGCCAAAGGGGCAGGCCTGTACGCACGCGTTACAGAAAACGCAGGAGTCCAACCGCCAGATGTACCGGTCGAGGGCACTCTTGTAGAGCGTGCCGCCGCTTCGGGTGGTCACCTTGATGGAGGCGTTCGGGCAGGCCCGCTCGCACATCCTGCATGCGGTGCAGTGATGGTAGCCGTTCTCATCACAGGTCAGGCGCAGCATCGCGCGGTACCGCTCGGGGAACTTCAGCGTCGCGCGGTTCTCGGGGTACTGCGCCGTAACGATCTTGGAAGGATGGACAATGTAGTTGAACGTCAGTCGCATGCCGGCCAGCAGGCTCGCGAAGGCCCTCGCGGCGCCCATCTGCCGGACGATGGGCGGGGTCACGGCCACGGGGATTTCCCGGCCCGCCAGCACCCGCACTTCCCGTTTCGCATTCTTCAAGTCAACCCACTCCCAACAGAAAAAGGTGTCAGGACCCTTTTTCTCGAAAACCGCCAAATCCTGGGGGAAACGCCTCTTTTCCCGAAAAAGGGTCCTGACACCTTTTTCACCTTCCTGAGAAGAAGTAAGCGTTGAACAGCACCAGCACGGCCGCGGCCGTCAGGTTCACAAAGCCGATGGGCAGCAGGAACTTCCACTCCAGCCGCATCATCTGGTCCACGCGCAGACGCGGGAACGTCCAGCGGAACCACATCAGGACGAACACCAGGGCCGCGGTCTTCAGAAGAAACCACAAACTGGGCGGCACCAGGGCCATCACGCCGTTGAACGTCTCGAGGCCGCCGATCATAAAGGGCATCCAGCCGCCCAGGAACAGCGTGGCCGTCAGCGCCGCCACCACGAACATGTTGATGAACTCCGCCAAGAAGAAGAACGAGAACCGCAGGCCCGAGTACTCGGTGTGGAAGCCGGCCGTCAGTTCCGACTCGCCCTCGGGAATGTCGAACGGCGTCCGGTTGATCTCGGCCGTCGACGCGATGATGTAAATGATGAACGCAAGGAGGCCGACGCCAGGGGCACGCCAGATCCACCAGCCATCGGCCTGGCTCTGGACGATCCCCGCCAGCGAGAGCGTGCCTGCAAACAGGACCACCGCCAGGAGGGCCAGCGTGGCGGAGATCTCGTACGAGATGATCTGGGCCGCCGCACGCATGGCCCCGATTAAGGACCACTTGTTGTTGGAACTCCAGCCGCCCAGGAGGATGCCGATCACGCCCAGGCCGCTGACGGCCGTGACGTACAGCACGCCGATGTTCACGTCGGCGATCTGGAGGACGGGGGAGTAGGGGAGCACCGCCAGCACCAGGACCGTGGCCGCCATCGAAAACATCGGCGCCACCAGGTGCATCGCCTGGTCGGCCTTCTGGGGGATGATGTCTTCCTTGATGAGGAGTTTGACCGTGTCGGCCACGGTCTGGAGGATGCCGTGCGGCCCGACGCGCATCGGCCCCAGGCGACACTGGAAGTGGCCGGATACCTTCCGCTCGAAGTAAATCAGCCCCATGCCCAGGACGGCCACCAGGCCGGCGACGGCCAGAAGCGCAATCGCCATGTACGCCACCGACAGCCACAGGCTGCCCGGTAGCGCGTCGGCGGCCCGCGCAGCCACGGTCTTGACGGGCCACGGGCCGGCGGCGGCAAGTATCGTCATCAACCCCATCGCGTTCACGCTCAATCTCTCAACGGTCGATGTCCGGAATCACCAGGTCCAAACTCGACTGGATGGCGATGATGTCGGCAATGCGCCACCCGGGGGCAATGGCCGTAATCGCCCAAAGGTTATTGAAGTTCGGCGACCGGAAGTGGACCCGCTGCGGAGCATCGCTCTTGCCGTCCGACACCAGCAGCACGCCCAGCACGCCGCGGGCCGTCTCGAGGTGCCCGTAGTGCATCCCCTCGGGGATCTTGATCTTCGCGCCGAACTTCATGACCATGTGCGGCCCTTCGGGGACGGCGTCGATGAGTTGCTCGACGATGCGGATCGACTGGCGCATCTCCTCGATGCGCACACAGTAGCGGTCCCAGCAGTCGCCCTGCGTGCCGATGACCACGTCGAACTCGACCTTGTCGTAGACGCCGTAGGGCTCGACCTTCCGCAGGTCGTACGGGACGCCGCTGCCGCGGAGGACGGGACCGGTGCATCCCAGCGAAAGGGCCCGCTCGGCCGACAGGATGCCGATGCGGCGCAACCGCTCCTGAAGGATGGCGTTGCCCGACAGCAGAATGTCGTACTCTCCGATGACCCGCGTCAGGTACTTGATGAGTTCCTTGACCTTTGCGGCGAAGTCCGCGCGAATATCGTACATCACGCCGCCGGGCTGGATGTAGTTCATTGTGAGGCGCGCGCCGATGGTCTCCTCGAACAGGCGCCCGATGATCTCTCGGTCGCGGAAGCCGTACAGGAAGGCAGTGAGCGCCCCCAGGTCCATGCCGAGCACGCCCCACCAAAGGACGTGGCTCTGGAGGCGCTGGAGTTCGGCCATGAGGGTGCGGATCGTCTCGATGCGGGCGCTGGTGGCGATGCCCGCCGCCTTTTCGACCGTCTTCGAGAAGGCCCAGTTGTTCATCAGGGCCGAGAGGTAATCCATGCGGTCCGTCAGGTGGATGATCTGGCGCGGGTTCAGGTGTTCGGCCATCTTCTCAAGGCCCCTGTGCACGAAGCCCGGCACGGGGATCACCTGCCGGACCGTCTCGCCGTCCAGCCGGAGCACCAGGCGCAGCGACCCGTGAGCGATGGGGTGCTGGGGCCCCATGTTCACGAAGTACTCCTGCGTGGCCATGGGGCTGTCGGCCGCCGTCGGCGGGCGCACCAGGTCGTTCAGCGTTTTGATCGTCACGGTCACTTCGGCAACCTCAGCATGTCTTCGTCGGTGTAGTCCTTGCGCAGCGGGAAGCCCGGCCAGTCGTCTTCAAGGAACAGCCGCCGCAGGTCCGGGTGGCCGTCGTACTGAACGCCGAAGAGGTCGAACACCTCGCGCTCCTGCCACTGGGCGATTTCCCAGATGTCGCTGACGGTCGGCACGACGGGGCTGCCGCGCGGCACGCGGGTCGTGACCATCAGGTGGTGCCCGTGGACCGTCGAGTACAGGTTGTAGACCAACTCGAAGACGCCTTCCGCCAGCCAGTCGATGGCCGTGTGGTCCAGAAGCATGTCGAAAGCGAGGGCCGGGTCCTGGCGCAGGCGCTTCGCCAGCGCCGGCAGGTTCTCCGGCGACACCTCGAGCGCCGGCCGGTCGACCTTCTCGCGATTCCGGGCGCCCAGGCCCAGGCCGATTACGGCTTGTACAAGTGCTTGGCCATCCACTGCTTCACCCTTTCGGTCCAGATCTTCGCGTGGGCCTCGTGGGCCACGTCGACCACGTTTTCTTCTTCCAGAACCCGGCGGACCTCTTCGCGGATGTCCTCAATCGTGATGCCCTGCGGCAAGGCGGCCAGGACGGGCTTGCGGCGGATGCCGGGGCGGCCGATCGTCTCGCCTTGCTTGATCAGGCGCTGGAGCGCCAGGAGGCCCCAGAAGAACGCCTCGGGCCGCGGCGGACACCCCGGCACGTAGACATCCACCGGCACGATCTCGTCGACGCCGCGGACGATCGTGTACGAGTTGTACATGAACGGGCCGCCCGAGATCGCGCACGAGCCGGTGGCCATGACGTAGCGCGGCTCGGCCATCTGCTCGTAGAGCATCCGCATCCGCGGCGCCATCTTCTTGACGATCGCCCCCGCCACCACCATGAAGTCCGCCTGGCGCGGCGACTGGCGGGCCACCTCGGCCCCGAACCGGGACATGTCCTGGTGGGGGGCCCCGGTGGCCATCAGCATCTCGATCGCGCAGCACTTCGTGCCGAACGCCAGCGGCCAGAGGCTGTTAGAGCGAGACCAGTTCATGAGGGCGTCGAGCGAGGTCACCAGGATGGCGCCGCCGGGCACGCGCTCCACGATCGCCGGCAGCCGGTCGGTCATCAAACCCATTCCAGCGCCCCCTTCTTCCAGGCGTACGCCAGGCCGACGACGAGCACCACCAGGAAGATGAGCACCTCCAGCAGCCCGGCGAGGCCCGTCTCGCGGAATGCCGCCGCCCAGGGATACAGGAACGCCGCCTCCACGTCGAACACCAGGAACAAGAGGCCGAACAGGTAGTAACCGACGTTGAACTGAATCCACGACTGCCCGATAGGCTGCTCCCCGCACTCGTAAGGCGAGTTCTTGATGGGCCCCGGACGGTGGGGCGCTAAGAGGTAAGAGAACGCCAGCCCGCCCAGCACGAAGCCGGCCGCCAGACCCGCGAACAGCAGTACGAAGAAGTACTCCATCATACCCTCGCGGATGCAGTCACCCTCGGGCATCCGAGCGCCGACGCTGCCATACCCCCGACTACGGTATCAGGAAGTCGTACATTATGGGGCCCCGCCGCGCGTTTGCAAGACCTTTGCGCTCAGAACCTTTGCACTTTGCACTCAGGGGAATCGGGGGGCGCCGAGGTTTTCAGACAGTCCCAGAAACACTGTCATTGGGGGCCAGCGCAGCGCGTCGAGGAATGTCGCCGTGGTCTCCGGTGTTTCGCCGCGGCAAGCACCACGGCGCAGGCCCAGACCAGGCCAATCCTCTGCCTCTCGCCGTGTCGCATGGCCGACCGGCTCCCGAGTGCCTGCTCACGCCTCGTTGACCAACTGGATCGACTTGAACCGGCAGAAGCGAGCGAGGTCCGCCGCCAGGTCGCCGTAGCACGTCACGCGGTGCAGCCCGTGCGACCAGTTCTTCCACAACTTGTCGGCGTCGCCATCGACCTTGACCTTGATCTTCGTGCGGCAGCCGCGCGGCGAGTCGGGCGTGTCGATGATCGTGCCCGTGAAGTAAATCACGAGGTCGGTGCCTATCAACTCGCTCTGGGTCACCTTTTGCCCGACGCGCATGCGGACCTGCGGCACGGCCCCTTCCTGGCGCTCCATGACGCTCCGCAACCTGTACGGGGCGGGGGGCCTATCGGGGCCATCCATGCGCGGCGTGCCCATGCAGTGCGCCAGGATGATGCTGCCCGCCGATACGTCCATCGTGGGATCGCTGACGAAGCCGGGCCTGCCGCTGAGGCCCTGGAAGATAACGTGGGTCATCGATGACGGCAGGTCCGACTCGCACACGCCGCCCAGACCCAAGTTGTTCATCCGGGAGTGGCTGATGCACGGGTAGGCGGGCAACTGCCGCCACATGGAGCCGTAGCAATCGACCGTCATCACCGTGCCGCCTTCTTCGTCCATGATTTTCTGGAGCGCGAGGGCCAGTTTGCACGACTTGAAGATTTCGTCGCGCGGGGGTTCCACCACTTTCTCCGCGCCGCCGATCCATCGCCGGGTCTCCGCTTCGGCCTCGGCATCCGGCGCCGCCTTGTAGGCGGCCAGGACGCGATCGCGGTCGATCTTGACGATGTCGGTGCCGAACTTCTGCTTGACCGCCGCAGCGTAGCCGTCGAAGTTCCGCGTCGTGACGTTCAGTATCCGGGCTTCCCTCAGGTGATGGATCGCCCGGAAGGGACGCACGGCCACCGCCAACTGCGCCAGGTCGCTCGTCAGCATGCACTCCATCAGGGCGCCTTCCTTCTTCTTCCAGACGCCGCCGAATTGCGTCCACTCGTGACCCGAGTAGGGCGCGGCAAAGAGCACCGTCGGGCGCCCGGCGCTCAGGATCGACAGGAGCACCGGCACGATCCCCATCGACAGATGAATGGCCAGAATCCCGTCGGCCGTCTCCAGTTTGTCCTTGAGCGCCGCCGCCTGGCCCTCGGACGTGACCAGGTCACTCGTCACGAACTCGACATCGGCAAACTCGCCCTTCATGCGCGCGAACTCGTCTTCGTACCGCCGCACCTCGGCATTGATATCCATCAGCGGCGTGGGCCAGTGGGCCTTGGGAATCCCCATGTAGACCTTGGCGACCCGCACCTTCGATTTCCGGCAACCGGGGCTCACCAGGGACGGCCGGTTTGCGCGGGCGGCCGGCGTCTCACAGCCTGCGGACGCAAAGCACAACGCGCCGCCGGCCATCGCCGCCGCATGCAGGAACTCCCTTCGGGTTGGCTTCCATGTCATGGCATTCTCCTCCGATTCAGTAGGTTCGTTGATTGAGGCACCTCAATCCACTTCCGCCGACGCAGTATACCTTTCTTTGCATGGCGTTGCCAAGCACGTTATGAGGCGGCCCGAGCGCGTCCGTCCGCCACGGCGAGTCTTGAGAACCTCCGGCTCCCCGCCAAACGTGCTCCCCTGCCGTTATCAACGTTATCCCCATTCCACCCCTGGTCGCTGGTCCCCCGTCCCTGGTCCCGCTTTTTCCGTTCGGCCTGTTCCGGTCTTGCCTTTCCCCCGCCCGCGCGATACCGTGTGGGCACATGCAACTCGGGCCTACGGGGGATCTGCCATGACCGACCTGGCGGGCCAGGCTGTTCTCATCACGGGGGCGTCAACGGGTATCGGAGCGGCCAGTGCGGTGGCCCTGGCCCAGGCGGGGGCCGACGTCGGCATCAACTACTGCCGCTCCAAGAAGGCCGCCGAGGCGGTCGCCAAGCGGGTGAAGGCACTGGGCCGCCGGGCCGCCCTCTTTGAGTGTGACGTCTGCGACCCCGACCAGGCTAACGCCATGGTAGCGGCATTCGTGAAACAGTTCCGCCGCCTCGACATCCTCTTTGCCAACGCAGGCGGACTGGTGAAACGCTGCCCCCTCGCCAGGATGCCCGACGCCCTCTGGAACCAGGTCGTCGCCCTTAACCTCGATAGCGTGTTCTACACGGTTCGGGCGGCCCTGGGGCCGATGCTGAAGGCGAAGCGCGGCAACATCATCGTCAACACGAGCGTGGCCGCTCGCTCGGGCGGCGGTGGCGGCGCCGTTCACTATGCAGCCGCCAAGGGGGCCCTTGTCGCGTTCGTCAAAGGGCTCTCCAGAGAGGTGGCACCCAGCGGCATCCGCGTCAACGCGGTCGGGCCGGGCGTCACGCTCACGCCATTCCACGATAAGTACACCGAGCCTGAACGGTTGGCGCAGTTCCGCGCCTCGACCCCCGTCGGCCGGCTGGGAAAGCCCGCCGATATTGCCCGTGCCGTCGTCTGGCTGGCGGGCGAGACCGAAGGCTTCATCACGGGCGAGACCCTCTACATCGCCGGCGGAGGCATGTGAAGCCATTGCGGATTTAAGATTGCGGATTGCGGAATAAACAGCAAACGCCAAGGACAGCAGCAGTAATCGTTTTGTGGGGAACCGACGGCGACCGCGTTGCCCCGAACTCAATGACCGACCCCGACTTCATCCGCCAAACCCTGGATGCCCTGGAATCGCAGGGCCTGCGCCGCCGCCTCATCGAAGTCGGCTCGGCCGCAGGGCCGCACATCAAGGTCCGCGGGCGGACGGTCCTGGCGTTCGCCTCGAACAACTACCTCGGCCTCGCCAACGAGCCCCGCGTCCGCGAGGCCGCCAAGCGGGCAATCGACCGCTGGGGCTGGGGCGCGGCCGCCAGCCGCCTCGTCTCCGGGCACACCGAGGCCCATGCCGCACTCGAAGCCGACCTGGCGGCGTTCAAGCACACCGGGGCCGCCGTGGTCTTTCCGACCGGCTACATGGCCAACCTGGGCCTGGTCTCGGCGCTGGCCGGCCGCGCCGACGTGGTCCTGGCGGACCGCGAGAACCACGCAAGCCTCTACGACGCCATCCGCCTGTCAGGCGCCAGGCTCGAGCGCTATCCGCACTGCGATGCCGCGGCGGCGATGGGTGTCCTGGACGAACATCGCGGCCGGCCCGGCAATCGCCTGCTCGTGACCGATACAGTGTTCTCGATGGGCGGCGACACCGCCCCGCTGGAGGCGCTGATGCCGGTTCATGCCGAGGGCGTGCTCGTCCTGGTCGACGAAGCCCACGCGACCGGCGTCTTCGGCCCCACAGGCGCCGGTCTGGCCGAGGCCCTGGGCGCCGGCGAGGGCATCACGGCCACCGTCGGCACGCTTTCGAAGGCGCTCGGAGGCATCGGCGGATTCGTGGCTGCTTCCCGCGAGGTCTGCCAACTCCTGGTGAACCGCGCCCGGTCGTTCATCTACACCACCGCGCTGCCTGCTGCCGCCTGCGAGGCCGCGCGGGAGGCCTTGCGCATCGCCCAAGCCGAACCCGAGCGCCGCCAGCGTTTGCTTCAGATGGCAAAGAGCCTGCGCCAGGCTTTGCAGGCGAAGGGGTTCGACATCGGCCGCAGCGCCTCGCAGATCGTCCCGGTGATCGTCGGCCAGCCCGAGCGTGCCTTGGCGATGGCCGCCGCCCTCATGGACCAGGGGATCTTCTGCCCCGCGATCCGGCCGCCGAGCGTGCCGCACGGGACGAGCCGCCTGCGCATCAGCCTCACGTCGGAGCACACCGAGGACGACGCGGCGCGGCTTGTCGAGGCGCTCGCTCATGCGCGAGACATCTGACGCGCATCGTCTGCCGCCCCGCTGGCGGGGCGCGTTCTTCGTGACCTTACGGCTCGGCTACTTGCCCGCCTTCACGTCGTCGGCCGTGATGAGTTGCGTCGGCACCGGCGTCTCCTCTTCCAACGTCTCGCCCTTGAGGACCTTCAAGGCGCACTCGACGCCCAGGGCCCCCATCATGGCCGGGTTCTGCTCGACGGTCGCCTGCATCTCGCCGCGCTTCATGGCGTCGCGCGCCAGGTCGATGTTGTCGTAGCCGACGATGACGATCTTGCCGCTGTCGCCGCGGGCCCGGACGGCGGCGATCGCCCCCAGGGCCATCTTGTCGTTCGCGCACAGGATGCCGTCGACGTCCTTGTTGGCCGAGAGCGTGGCGCTGGCGGCCGTCTGGGCCTTGGCGGTGTCCCACTCGGCGGACTGGCTGGCTGCCACTTCCAGGCCCGCCTCCCGGACGGCCGCCTCGAAGCCGCGCCGCCGCGCCTCGGCGTTCTCGACCCCGTCGATGCCGCGAAGGATGATGACCCTGCCCTTGCGGCCGTCGCCGAGTTTCTTCTTGATGAGTCCGCACGCGTAGGCGCCGACCTTCCTTGCGCCCTCGAAATTGTTCGGGCCGATGAACGTGGCTACCTTCAGGCCCTGCTTCTCGGCCTCGGCCTTGTTGATGCGGTTATCGATATTAATGATCGGGATCTTCGCCTCCTGGGACCTCAGGAGCGGCGTCACGATACCCACGCTCGAGGCCGGGGCGATGATGATCGCCTGGACCTGCCGGTTGACCATCATCCGCACAAGGTCGGCCTGCTTGTCGGCGTCGCTCTCCGACTCGATGCCCTGCACTTCGATGCCGGCGCCCAGTTCCTTGGCCTTCTCGCGGGCGCCCGTCTCCATGGCCTGGAAAAACGGGTTGGTCGTCGCCTTGTAGATGAGGCCGACGCGGACCTTCTTGCCGTCGCCGCCTTGCGGCTCGCTCGAACACCCGGCCGCTAGCGACGCGCCGATGAACACCGCCAGAATGACGAATGCCATGCGTTTCATTGCCGACTCCTTGCTTGCCCTCGCCCTGGGCAAGACCTGCGGACGCGCTCCCCTTGGGTCGCCGCCAGACTTGCGATGTCGCTGCCTCTTGCCGTTCCCTGTTGCCGGTTCCCCGTTCCCGCCGTTATCATCACTCGGTTTTCTTGAGCCTGTCGAGCAGGACCGTCGCGATGACCACCGAGCCGATGATCACCCATTGCCACGGCGTCGGCACGCCCACAAAGAGCAGTCCGTAGGCCAGCACGCCCATGATGAGCGCCCCGAGGAACGTTCCGATGATGCTGCCGCGGCCGCCCGAAAGGCTCGTCCCGCCGACGATGACGGCCGCAATAGCGTACAGTTCCAGCCCGTCGCCCGCCAGCGGGTCGCCCGTCCCCTGCCGCACCCAGAACACCAGCCCGGCCAGGCCGGTGCAAAGGCCGCTCAAGAGGAACGTGACGACCACCACGCGGCCAACCTTGATGCCGCACAGGCGCGCCGCCTCGGGGTTCCCGCCCACGGCGAAGACGTGCCGGCCGAAGACGGTCCGCGTCAGCATCACGTGGCCGACGAGCATCACCAGGACGCTGACCGCGATGGGCAGGTACCGCTGGAGTTCGACCGGGGCGCGGAACTCGCACGCAATGGTGTGCCCGCCCGCCGCCACCATCGCCAGGCCCCGCGCGATCATCATCGAGCCCAGCGTGACGATGAACGACGGGATGCGAAAGCGGACGGTCACGGCGCCGTTGAACAGCCCGGCGGCCAACCCGGCGGCCAGGCAGCCGCCGATGCCCAGCACGAGCGACCCCGTCGCCGCGGCGGCCGCCACCATCAGCACGTGCGTCAGGGCGATCAGACGCCCGACCGAGAGGTCTATCCCCCCGGCGATGATGACGAACGTCGAGCCCACCGCCAGGATGAGATTGATGGCGCACGATCCGGCCATGTCGATCGCGTTGTTCCAGGTGACGAACGTCGGCTCGTGCAGAGCCCACGTGTCGAAATCGACGGCCGACAGGCCCGTGAACAACAGCAGCAGCGCGGCCAGCGCCGCCGCCAGAACCAGCACGCGGCTGGCGGCAATGCGGCTGCGAAGGTCCGGCACGGCTGTCTCGGCGGACGCTGACATTGCGGCGGCACTATATCATCGCCGCCGCGAAGGCTCAATGCAAAACGGCGGGCCGCCGTAGCCTCTGCTACTTTGGCGGGGGGCGAAGGAATGCTTTCGATGAACCGTGTCGGAACGTGGAATCCGTGACAGTGGACATGCCACCAGCAGAAGGCCGGGCGGCTGCTCAAGATGGCCGGTGCCTGCCGCGCTTCGCCCTCCTCCCGCAGCAGGACCGCGGTCGCCCCCGCTGCGGGAACCATCGGGGCGATGCTGACCCGCCGCGTACCGTCGAGCGAATCACGCCTCGATCTTCTCGTCGGGCAGGAAGATGCGCCGCGGCGTCCCGAAGAGCATGTCGCGGGCCGCGGCGAGCGCCTCGGCCCGGGTCATGAAGCCGCGCTCGATCCGCTCGGCCATGACGTTGGCCATCACGCGCCGGACCGTCGCCAGGCGCCCGTAAACCCAGTCCACGCAGTACCCGTCGCTGAAGAAGCCGGAGAGACTCGCGCGCGGCACCATGTCGAGCCGCCGGTGCATCGCCTGGTGCATGACCGAGGGGAAGAACGTCTCCCACCAGAAACACGCCAGAGACACGTTGGCGTAGGCCTGGGTCATCGCGCACCAGATCGGCTCATCGGGCTCGTAGCCATTCAAGATATTGAAATGGATGTCCGGGAACTCGCCGAAGAGGTGGCCCATGCTGCTGGCGAACTCCGGGGCGGCGCGCCCGACCGGCCGGACCGCCGCGACCCGCGGCGGCAGGAACTGGACGCCGTAACAGATCTGGAAGACCCGTGTCCGCCCCCGGATCGCGCGGCAGATGGCGCGGATATAGGCCGCCTCGAGCAACCGGACGGCCCCCAGGTCGAGTTCCTCGCCCGCCAGGGCGTCGGCCATCAGCGCGTCGACGGCGGCCTCGCTCACGGGCCGGAAGTCGGCCTCCGAGGAGATCCACGCCACCAGAGCGTGCTTGCCGGCCCAGTCGCACCGCTCGTAGAACCCGGTGACGGCCTCCTGGAGCGCCGCCAGCGTCGCCACATCGCGTCCGAAATGCTTCGAGAGGCCCAGGAGGCGGTCGCGCCAGCCCCATGCCTCGTGCGTGCCGCCGGTCGGCGCTTTCTCAACCGTGAAGCGGAGGCCCCCGTCGTATTGCCCAGGCGCCAGGGGCGATACGTCCGCCGCGCTGGAGAGGACACGCACGATGCGGCCCCGGTCGAAAACCTCCTTCGGCCACGTCGGGCGGGAGGCCCGCGCCTCGACGGCGGCCTGGAGCCGCGGCAGGCTCTGAGGGGTCAGGGGCTCATCGAACTCATAAAGGTCTCGCAGGATCGTCCGCAGGATCCAACCGAAGCCGGTGGTCTCGGCGCTCGGCCAGTACACGAAGAAGTCCTCGTAGGGCCGGCTGCGCCCGTGCATCCGGGCGTCGGGCCACAACTTCTCCTCCGCCAGGCCCGACGAGCGCAGCGGATACATAATCATGTGATAGAACAGGAGCGCTCCCAGGTCGTGCGCGGCCAAGTGGTCGCGGTTCAGGTGGCTGTGGACGTCGATGACCGGCAACTCCGAGATCGCCTTGAACAACTCGTCGCGCAGCATACCCATCGCCTCGCTTTCCAAAGGCGCCGCAAACCGCGCCATGCCGGCGTGCCGGCCAACCAGGATGGTTGCGGGCGCTCCGCGGTTGGCGTTCCCGCCCACCGCAGATCCCCGCCGCCAATCACGCGGCGGGCAAGACTGCCCCGCCCGCTCCCGCCGGGGGATCGCGGGCTGTAATACGACCTCTACCTCGGATTCCGGTAGCCGCCGAACTTGACGAAGGCGTCGCAGGCGATGTCCTGCCACTTTGGCTCCAGGCCGATGGCCTTCTCGTCACCGTAGCGGCAGGCGATGAATCCGCCGCCGTGCCCGCCGAGGAGCGTGCACAGGCGCTTCGCCTCGTCGCGGATCTTGCGGGCGCTGCGCGTCTGGAGCGTCCGCTGGATATCGACGGGGCACTCCAGCGCGACCCGCCCGCCGAACGCGGAATCGAGCCGCTCGATCCCGTGCAAACTGGGCTGGTCGAACTGGAGGACCTTGATGCCCGCGCCGATGAGGTCCTCGATGATGTCCCACACGTTGCCGCACGAGTGCATCCACACGTCGACGCCGACCTCGCGGGCCACGCGGCAGAGGCGCTGGAGTTCCGGCAGGAAGAGTTCGCGGAACGTCTTGGGCGACGTGAGCAGCCGGTCCTGCGTGCCCCAGTCCTCGGGGAACATGACGGCGTCGGCCCCGGCGGCGGCCAAATGGCGCACGGCCTTCTCGATTTCGTCCATCACGCAGCCGTTGAGGCGCCGGACCTGCGCCGGTTCCAGCAGGCAGTCGGCCAGGAAGGTGTCGAGCCGGCGGATATAGCGGCTGATGTTGAACGCGCAGCCGGGAATGCCCCCGATGCGGTACTTGTCTTTGGCGGCGGCGAAGGCCTTCCGGGCCCTCTCGTAGCGGGCGGCCACGCCGTAGTCCGGCGGACGGTAGGCGTCGAGTTGGGCCCAGTCGGTGATGGCCCCCCGGAAGACTTCGCCGCGCTTCGAGGTGGTGCCGATGGCGCGCCACTGGCAGCCCCACTCGTCGATGTAGCACTCGGTGTTGCCCTCGGTCCAGCGGCGCTCGACGAACTTCGGGTCGGCACCCATGCTCGCGTGCACCACGTCGCACGGCCAGGGGTCGGGCAGGTCGTAGCCGATCCGCGGCGCGGCGTCGAACGTGATGACCTTCTTGATGAGCGTGCGTGAATCCACGGCTGGCCTCATGGCAGCGCTCGCCCCGCAAGCGGGGCGGCTAAACGGGCTACGGGATCACCTTGCCTTCGGGCGTGTCCCATTTCAGGAACTCGGCCACCGGCTCGCGGTCGCGAGGCGCCAGGTGCTCGCAGATGTACCGCACGGCCTCGGCCGGATCGTCGGCCAAGTGGAAGAGGTCCATGTCCTCGGGCGAAATGTGTCCGAACCGCTCGAGCACGGTCTGGCGGATCCACTCCAGTTGCCCGCCCCAGAAGTCCTTTCCGAGCAGCACGACCGGCAGCCGGTGAATCTTCCCCGTCTGGACGAGCGTGATGACGTCGAAGAACTCGTCGAGCGTCCCGAAGCCGCCGGGGAAGAACATGAGGCCGACGGCGTACTTCGAGAACATGACCTTGCGGACGAAGAAATATCGGAAGTTGATGACCTTCGTCAGGTAGGGGTTGGCGACCTGCTCGAACGGCAGGATGATGTTGAGGCCGACGCTTTCGCCGCCGGCTTCCTTGGCACCCTTGTTGGCGCCCTCCATGATGCCCGGCCCGCCGCCCGTGATGACCGAGAAGCCCGCCTCGGCTATCAGCCGCCCGGCCTCCTCGGCCTTGCGGTAGTAGGGTTGGTCGGGGGTGGCCCGAGCCGAGCCGAACACGCTGATGCCCGGCGGCACGCGGGCCATCATCTCGAAACCGTCCACAAACTCCGCCATGATGCGGAAGACCCGCCACGGGTCCTGGGCCAGAAACTCTTGTGCCATTACCGTTTGACCTCCATTGGAGAAACGCGCGGCGTTGCGTGAGCGTGCTCGTGCCGGCCCCGGCGCCCATGGCCACGCAACATCGCGTGGCCATGCCACCCGGCAATCGGGCCCAGACTAATGATGCGATTCACCTTCATTGCCGGCGGCGGGCAGCGACCGCGACGGCCCGTCGACCCGCACCACCTCGGGCAGGTCCTTGCCGATGATGGCCGCTTGCTCGGCCAGCCGCTTGCCGGAAGGCAGAACCCGTGACTCGTAGGACCTGAAGGCCTCGTCGTACGCCTTGGTCGCCCGGTTGAGCCCGTCGCCGATCTTCGAGAAGTGCTCGACGAACTTCGAGACGCGCTCGTAGAGTTCCCGGCCGGCCTCGCCAATCCTCTCGGCGTTCTCGGTCATCTCCTGCTGGTGCCAGCCGTGGGCAACGATACGCAGCAGGGCCATGAGCGTAGTGGGCGTGGCCAGGAAGACGCGGCTGCGCATGGCGTCTTCCAGAAGCGACCGGTCCTGCTCCAGCGCCGCGCTGAAGAACGATTCCCCCGCCAGGAACAGCACCACGAAGTCCGGCGCCTCCTTGAACTGGTCCCAGTACGCCTTGCGGCTGAGGGCCTGCACGTGCTTGCGAACGTCTTGGGCGTGCCTCGCCAGGGCCGCCAACCGCGCCGCCTCGTCCTTGCCTTCTACGGCTTCCATGAAGGCTGCCAGGGGGACCTTCGCGTCCACAACGATGGTGCGGCTGCCGGGCAGGCGGATGGTCATGTCGGGCCGCTGGAGCCCGTCCTCGGTGGGCGTCGAGACCTGCTCCTCGAAGTCGCAGTGCGGCGACATGCCAGCGACCTCGACCACGCGGCGCAGGGTCATCTCGCCCCACCGGCCGCGCACCGTCGGCGACCGCAGGGCCGTCGAGAGTTGGTGGGCCTCCTTCTGCAAGAGGTCGTGGGCCCGGGCCAGCGTGTCGAGGTGGTTCTTCAGGCCGCCGTAGGCATCGTTGCGGATCTTCTCGATCTCGCGCAGGTGCTGTTCGTAGGTCCCGAGCAGGGCCTGGATAGGCTTCAGTTGCTCCTCGGCCTGGCCCAGGAACTGGTCGCGGCTGTCCTTGAGGGCGTCGGCGGAAAGGGCGGCGAACGCGTCCTTGAGTTTGGCCTGGGCCTCGTCGAGGAGGGCCCGCTGCTCCTCGAAGTTCCGCCGCTCGGCGTCGAGGCGCGTCTCGGCAGCAACGCGGATCCCCTGCTCCGCCTGAAGCCGCTCTCGCAGGTCGGCGGCCTGGGCCTCCAGCGCGGCGACCTGATTGCGAAGTTCCTCGGCCTTGGCCTGGAAGGCGGCGACCTGGGCACGGAGTTGGCTCTCGGCCTCGGCCGACCCAGCGGAGCCGTGACGCTTGCAGAGCGCCAGCAGCAGCGCCAGGGCGCCCAGAACCAGTAGGATCAGGATGGCCAGAAGGATCTCGGTCACTGTCGCTGATCCGTCTCCGCCGGCGGCGGAGGAGGAACCAGGGGCTCTAACTGGCTGATGAGTTCCGGAATGTGTGCCGTGGCGATACGGAAGACGACTTCCTGCTTTACCTCCCCATATTCATGCGCCAGAATGTGGCGCATCGCCACGATCTTGGGCCAGGGGATTGCGGGGTGAGCCGCCTGGAAGGCCGGCGAAACCCGGCGCGCCGCTTCGCCGATGATCTCGATCCTTCTTTCTGTGGCCAGGCGCAGATTCCTGTCCCGGTCGTACTCAGCGAAACTGATGTCCCGCAGCGTCTGGACGATCTCTCTTGCATAGACCAGCATATCCGACAACCTTGCCGCGTCCAGGTCGTCAGGCGGCATAGATCACCTTGCGGGTGCGAAGAATGTTGTGGCGGCGGAACGGATTCCGGATCGCCGACTTCTCGACCACGTCCACGGGCCGACCAAGGATCGCCTTCAGTTCCTCGATCATATCGACCCAGTCGAAAAGATCCCAGGGGGCGTCGTCTTCCAGGAGGACAAGCACATCCACGTCGCTATCGGGCCGGAAATCCTCCCGGAGGACCGAGCCGAACAGCGAAAACTCCTTGATCCTCCACTTGCGGCAGAAGTCTCGTATCTTCTCCACCGGCACTTCTATCCGCACCCCGCCCACGGCATCTCCTTTCCGCCGCTCATACGACCGCAGGCGTCTCAGCAACCGGAACCTTGGCCAAAGCATAGAGCCCGCGGGCTGGACGCACAACTCTGTCTGGAAAATGGCTGGGCAAATCGTACACCACCCCATGGACAGCATTCTCGTTGGCTTCGGGTCTAGCCTGTAGGATCTCCCGCACCAACTGGCTGTAGCGGACACCTTCCGCCGTCTGGGCCAGAATCTCAAGCGCCACCTGCCTGATCTCCTGCACCGAAACCTTGGCCATGAGTTGTTCGTCCTGCAGCCAAGTTCCAGCCATCTCACATGAGCATGCTCAGCAAAAGCCTATGGCGATTCCATCGTCGCGCTATACGTCCAGGTTGCGCACCTCGAGGGCGTGGCGTTCGAGGAACTCGCGGCGCGGCTCGACGGCGGTGCCCATCAGGACGCTGAAGATATGTTCCGCCTCGGCGGCGTCCTCGATGAGGACCTGCTTGAGAACCCGGCGGGCAGGATCCATCGTCGTCTCCCACAACTGCTCGGCGTTCATCTCGCCCAGGCCCTTGAAGCGCTGGATGTCCATGCCCTTCTGGCCGAGGCGCCGTATCGTGGGCAGGATCTGCGAGACGCTCGCCACGCCGACGGTCTCCTCGTCGGCGACGACCGAGAACCTGGTCCACGGCTTCTCTTCGCCCACGGCCTGGCGGGCCTCGAGGTGCCAGTCGGCCAGGTCGAGCCCGCGCGTCTCGAGTTTGCGGGCGACCTTGTTGAGTTCCTTGGCCCCGAAGAGTTCTTCGGGCTCCGGCGGTTCCTCCTCGGGCAACTCCTCCTCCTCCTCGCCGTTTTCCTTGTCCTTGTCGGCTGCCTCTTTCTTGGCGGACTTGATGGGCTTGGGGAAGGCGGCACCGATGGCCTTGGCGGCCTCGGCCTCGGTGTGGAAGAGGTGCATGGCCCCGTCAAGCCGCACGGCCCAGGACGGGAACTCCCCGGCCTTGTTGCGGGCCTCCAGGAAGTCCTCCCACGGGATGCCGCGCCGCTCGATGGACCGGACCAGTTCCTCGGCGTCCGTCAGGACGAGGGCGAGTTCCTCGAGTTTGGCGCCGGCGATTTCCTCGGGAGTCTTCTTGCGGCTGCCGGGCTCGGGGTTGGAGCGAAGCACGGCGCCCTCGACGCCGAGTTTCAGGAGCGTCATCTTCATCTCGCGGTCGCTCTGGACATAGTGCTCGCGGCCCTTGCGGCGGACGCGGTACAGCGGCGGCTGGGCCACGTACACGAAGCCGCGCTCCACCAGTTCCTTCATCTGGCGGTAGAAGAACGTCAGGAGGAGCGTGCGGATGTGGCTGCCGTCAACGTCGGCGTCGGTCATGATGATGACCTTGTGGTAACGCGCATTGGCGACGTTGAAATCGTCGGTGCCGATGCCCGTGCCGAGGGCCGAGATGATGGTCGCGATCTCCTCGTGCGCGAGCATCTTGTCGATGCGGGCCTTCTCGACGTTGAGGATCTTGCCCCTGAGGGGGAGGATGGCCTGGGTCCGCCGGTCGCGGCCCTGCTTGGCGGATCCGCCGGCCGAGTCACCCTCGACAAGGAAGACTTCCGAGAGGGCCGGGTCGCGCTCGGAGCAGTCGGCCAGTTTGCCCGGGAGGTTCCCGGACGCCAGGGCGCCTTTGCGCCGCACGAGGTCGCGGGCCTTGCGGGCGGCCTCGCGGGCGGTCATCGCCTGGACGGCCTTCAGGATGATCCTCTTGGCGGTGCCGGGGTTCTCTTCCAGGTACTGCCCGAGCATGTCATTGGTGACCGTCTCGACAAAGGTGCCGACCTCGCTGTTGGAGAGTTTGGTCTTGGTCTGGCCCTCGAACTGGGGATCGCTGACGCGGACCGAGAGGACGGCCGTCATGCCCTCGCGGAGGTCGTCGCCGCTGGGCGCCGACTCGCCCTTCAAGAGGTTCTGCTTCTTGGCGTAGAAGTTGAGCGTGCGCGTCACCGCCGACTTGAACGCCGACAGGTGCGTGCCGCCCTCGATCGTGTTGATGTTATTGGCAAAGCACAGGATGTTCTCGGTGTAGCCGTCGTTGTACTGGATAGCCACCTCGACCTCGGTGTGCGTCCGGGGGTCGTCGCGCCGGTAGTAGATGACGTCGCGGTGGACAGCATCCTTGCCCTCGTTCAGATGCTTGGCGAACGCGCGGATGCCTTCCTTAAAGCGGAAGTCGGCCTCGCGGTCGTCGCGCTCGTCCGCAAGGTGGATGTGGAGGCCCTCGTTCAGGTACGCGAGTTCCCGCAATCGGCCCTCGAGCACTTCGAACTTGAAGGTCGGGTCTTCGAAAATCTCGCGGTCGGGCTTGAAGGTGATGGTGGTACCGGTCTTCTTGGCCGAGCCGACGCGCTTGAGGTCCTTCGTCTTCTTGCCGCGCGCAAAGGCCATCCGCCAGACGGCGCCGTCGCGGCGGACCTCGACCTCGAGCCATTCCGAGAGGGCCGTCACGCAACTGACGCCCACGCCGTGCAGCCCGCCCGACACCTTGTACGTGGAATGGTCGAACTTGCCGCCTGCGTGGAGCAGGCTGAGGGCCACTTCTACGCCGGGCTTCTTCTCCTCTTTGTGCAGGTCGACCGGAATGCCCCGGCCGTTGTCGGTCACGCTGACGCTGCCGTCGGCGTGGACCGTAACGTAGATGTCCGCGCAGAAGCCGGCCATGGCCTCATCGATGGAATTGTCCACCACTTCGTTGACGAGGTGATGGAGGCCGCGCTGGTGCCGATCGCCAATGTACATATCCGGCCTCTTGCGAACGGCCTCGAGGCCTTTCATGACCTTGATGGAATCGGCGCGATACTGCCGGGCGCCTTTCTCGGCCGCGGTCTCGGCCGGTTCCGCCGTGGGTTTGCTGGTCTTCTCCTTGGCCATGCTTACCGCCACTTCCTCTTCTCTTGCGGCCGGCCTGGCGGCGGCCCGCGTTTCTCCAAGCGAAACCGGATGTCACGAACGAAATACGTCCGCACCTCGCGCCGCAGCGCGCCAAGCAACTCCTGCTTCCGGAAGCCGCGGAGTTCAGACAGAAGGGCGCTGGAATCCACAACAACGGTCGCCACGTGGTTCTTCAGCGATTCGAGGCGCGTGTGGCAAGCCTCGGCCCCCAGCGCGCCCCGCCAGGCGTCCCAGACCCGCTCCTGGTCGGAAACTCGCAGGACTCCGCTGCGCCTGACCCAACGCCGGATGACATCGCCCACCGGTTCCGCCCAGTCCTTGTCGTAATCCGATGCCTCCTTCAGCCCGGTGGACACAACGCCCCTCCGCCGCGCCTGCCTGCCGCCCGGCCGCCCCAACCGCCGCTCGCCGCCTACACAATGCTGACCGGCATAATCACGTGCGTAAACAATCGCCCTTCTGTTATCACGCCGGGCTTGCTGGCGCCCTTGAATGCAAACGTAAACTCCTCTGCATCAACTACCTTAACTGCGTCGATAAGATATACGGGGTTGAAGCCGATCTCGAGCGCCTCCCCCTCGTAGACGACCGGCATACGGACCTCGGCTTCGCCCATTTCCGGGGTGCGGCTGGTGATGACCAGTTCATCCTTCGAGAACTTGAGCATCACCCCCCGCGACTCCTCGTTCGTCAGGAGGGCCGCCTTCCGCACGGCTGCCAGGAACCACTCCGCCTTCAGGGTCGCCTTCTTGTCAAAATCCTTCGGAATCACGTCCTCGTACTTCGGGAAGTGTCCATCGACAAGTCGGGAATAAATGACGCGGCGGCCCCCATCGCCGGGCGGCGCTTCCAGCAGGATGTCCTTTTCGCCAAGCACCAGGCGGACATTGCCCTGGACCTTGTCGACATCCGTAAGGCACCGCTCGATCAGTTGCATCGCCTTGCTCGGCACAATAACAGATGTCTTTTCCTTGGGTCCATCTTTACACTTGCCTCTTGCCAGGCTCAACCGGCGGCCGTCGGTAGAAACCATCGTCAGACCATTGCCTTCAACTTCCCACAGGACCCCGTTCAGCGCATAGCGGGTATTTTCCTTGGCCGTGGCAAAAAGCGTTCGCTCCGCAAGAGCCAGGAGGTCATCCGCCGCCACCGTCACGGCGCCCTCCTTAGGAAATTCGGGAACTGCCGGAAAGTCATCGGGGTCATTCCCCAAGATTGTAAAGTGAGACCCGGGGGCAACGATCTTGGTCTCCTCGGCCGATGCTGAGATCGAGATCGTATCCTCCTGGAGTTCCCGGAGGATCGCGTGAAGCCTGTCGGCCGGTACAAGTCCGTTGCCCGGTTCCTGAACATCCATCTTCTCAAGTTCAATACGGATCCCAACCTCCAGGTCAGTGGCCAGCAACGTCATGGAATTTCCCTGGGCCTCCATCTTAATGCAACCGAGGGCAGGCTTGGGGCTCCGGGGAGTAGCCACGCCGGCAGCCACCTGAACGCCTCGGGTCAAAGCGGCACGATCACAAACTGCTTTCATCTCTTTGCCTCCTTTGCTGATCCGTTCTGTTCTTGAATCAGTTATAAAGGAGCACTAGTCTTCATAGTGCTTGTGGAGATTTCGGCGCCCCCGAGAAGGCGCCCCTAAATTCTTGTGAATAATCCATTTACAGATACTACTCAAGAAAAACGGCTGTGGAAAAGCCGTGAAATCCATCGTCGATCACCCCGTCGCACATCGTTGCGCACGAGAGTTTGAACGCCTGCTCCTGACATACGGTTCGCAGCGCCACACAAGCGCCATGAGTTTTCCACACCCCCTATGTCCTCAGAATATCCCTTTCGATGGCTTCCACAAGACCCCGAAACGTCGGATCGTGGGCCACCATCTGCTTGACCTTGCGCTGGGCATGGAGCACCGTTGTGTGGTCGCGGCCGCCGAAGAAAGCGCCGATCTCCTGCAGGCTCTGGCCAGTCAGGCGCCGGGCGATGTACATGCATATCTGCCGCGGCATCGTCACTGACTGGGCGCGGCGTTTGCTCTGAAGGTCGGCAAGGCGGCTATTATATCTGACCAGAACCGCATCAGCGATGGTCTGGATTGTAATGTTCTTCGGATGGGCCCCCACCAGGTCCCGGAGGGCCTCTTTTGCCAGGTCTACGTCGATGTGCCGGTTGCACAGGGAGGCGTACCCCAGGACGCGGACGACGGCCCCCTCGAGTTCGCGGTTGTTGGTGTCGATGACGGTGGCGATGTACTTGACGACTTCCTCCGGCAACTCGCGCCCGCGCAAGCGGGCCTTGGTCTGCACGATGGCCACGCGGGTCTCGTAACTCGGCCGATCAATGCGCACCACCAGGCCCCACTTGAACCGGCTGACCAGGCGCTCCTCCAGACGCGGAATTTCCTGCGGCGGCGAGTCGCTCGACAGAACCACCTGTTTCTGCGCCTGGTAGAGAGTGTTGAAGGTGTGAAAGAACTCTTCCTGGGTTCGCTCCTTGTCGGCCAAGAAGTGGATGTCGTCGATCACGAGGACGTCGAGGTATCGGAAGCGGTAGCGGAACTCCTCGATCTGCCCCCGCTCGATCGCGGTAATGAACCGGTTGACGAAGTCCTCGCACGACATGTACATCATTGCCACGTCGGGCCGGTTCTGGTTGATCTTGTGGCACAGGGCCTGGATAAGGTGGGTCTTGCCGAGGCCGACGCTCGCGTGGATGAACAAAGGGTTGTACGCCCGCCCGGGCAGGTCGCCGACGGCCAGTGCCGCCGCGTGAGCCATGCGGTTGCATGGACCCGTAATGAAGTTCTCGAAGGTATATTGGGGATTGAGGCGTGGCCGGTCTTCCAACAGGAACTGGCCATGCGGGGCCGTGGCGACGGCCGGCCCGACCAACTCGGTCGGCAGCGTCTGGAATTCCAGCGACACTCGCCGGCCCATGTGCTGCGCGAGCGCCCGCTCCAGCGCCGCTCGCAGCGACGCCTCCACCTCTGTGCCGCGCGGGGCCTCGGGCAGCATCACGGCGAGCCGCGACGGATCCAGTTCGGACACCCGGGCGTGGATCAGCCAGGGCGGAACGTCAACGCCCCGTGACTCGCCTTGGACCCGGGCAATTGCCAACTGCCACAGGTCCCACATCGAGGACGCCATGGGAGGGGTCTCCCGTAATTTTGCAGATGGATATCAATCAACGAGAAACACGCCGCGCCCTGCCCGGCGCCGTCCGCGGCACCGCCCTCATCGGCCGACGCCGGAGGAACCGGCGAATTGCCCCCAGGCAACCTACGCAGACTACCACACCCTCGCGCCGTCGTCAACGTAAAGATACTACACCGACGGGCGGTCAACAAATCTTTTTGCCGCGCGGCGAAACGTTTTCGGCCCGGGCCAGAGACGCTCGAGCCCGGCCCTGATGGGCAGCGGCGACAGGAATCACGGCATGCTTGGGCGGATCGTGGCCCATGAAAAAGGCCGCGCGACACGCGCGGGCCGACCACAGCGCGGCGTACCTTGCCCCGTTCGCGCGCGACGGGCAAGCGCTGACGGCGGCGCTGCTGCTGTTCGAGAGGCCGCGCCGCCGCACAACCTGGACGCGCATAAGTTACGCCGGATGCACAAGCCGGCGCCGACGAATCGGCGACTCTCTGTGTGCCGCATCGGCAGGCGGCCAACGAGAGCCTCATGGAATGCTAACATCGGGCCCTGCGGCCCGTGCGCCACAAGTGTCTGTAAACACGAGACTTGCGGCGGCACCCCAAAAGTCTCCACAGGATTTCCACAGGCGGCCACGGGCCTTAAGTCGTGTAGTGAAAGGCGCTTGCGCGCCGGCACCTGCGCGATGTCGGGGCGCAGCGGTTGGTCAGAACCCATCCAGACCGACTTCACGCAGCCTGCGATAGAGAGGACAGGAGGAAAGGAGTTCCTCGTGCGTTCCTACTCGCACGATGCGGCCGGCGTCCATCACGACGATGCGGTCGGCGATGTTGAGCGTCGACAAGCGGTGGGCAATCAGGATGGTGGTCCGGCCCCTCACGAATTCCCGCAAGGTATCCTGGACGAGAGCCTGCGTCTCCTCGTCGAGGGCGCTGGTGGCTTCGTCGAGGATAAGGAGGGCCGGGTCGCGCAGAATGGCCCGGGCCAGGGCGATCCGCTGCCGTTCGCCCCCGGAAAGCGTCGTCCCGTGCTCGCCAACGGTGGTGTCGTAGCCCTGCGGCATCTGGCGGATGAAGAGGTCGGCGTGGGCCGCGCGTGCCGCCCGCTCAATCTCTTCGCGCGATGGCGGGCGATGGTTGTACTGGACGGCCCCGAGCGCGATATTTCCCGCAACAGTTTCGGCAAAGAGGGTGGTTTCCTGCGGCACATAGGCGATCTGGCTGCGCAAACTGCGCAGGGTGACGTCGCGGATATCGATGCTGTCAATGAAGATGGCGCCCTGTTCCGGCTCGAAGAAGCGTGGAATGAGACTGACCAGCGTTGTCTTGCCGCAGCCGGTCCGGCCGATGACGGCCACGACTTCGCCGTGGCGGATCTTGAGGCAGATGCCCTGGAGGACGGGCTTCCCCTCGACATAGGCAAAGGAGACGTCGCGGAACTCGATATCGCGCCAGTGCCGCGGCAGGTCCTTGCCCTGGGCGCCATACCGCGATTCCTGCTCGGCCGCCATAAGTTCGTAGAGGCGCTCCGCGCCGCTGGCGGCCTGCTGGAAACGGTTCGACACGTCCGAGAGTTTGCGTGCCGGGTCGAGCGCCCCAATAAGGAACATGAAGAACGCCGTCAACTCGCCCACGCCAGTCGGGCCCAGGTCGCGGTCGATGGCAATCTTGCCCCCCAGAAGCACCCCCACGACCAGCGCAATTGTGAAGAGCGTGTCAATCGTCGGGTGCGTCGAGGCCTCGATGCGAATCGTCCGGAGCAACTGCTTGAACAGCCGCCGACTCACGGCGAAGAACCCCCGGCGCTCGTGAGATTCCAGGCCGTAGCCCTTCACAACCCGGATGCCGAACAGGCTTTCTTCGAGAATCCCCATCAGGTGGGCCCAACTCTCGAGAGATTTGCGGCTAGCCCGGCGCATCTGGACCGCAAATTGCCGCACCAGGTATCCCACCAGCGGCGCCATCACCAGGACGATGATCGGCAACCACGGGTCGATCCCAACGCCCACAATGAGGGCTCCAACCAGGCAGATGACCGCCCGCGGGGGCTCGATCACCACCTTTCCCATCAGCGTTTTCATCCCCTCCAGGACGAGGAAGCAGTCTTGCTGGAAGCGGCTCATGATGTCCGAGGCACCGATGCGGGTAAACAGGGACATCGGCGAACGCAAGACGTGGTCGAACACCTTCAGGCGAAGGCTCAGCATGGCCCGGTTGGCGGCGTGGCCCACGAGGTACTGACTCCAGTACACCAGGACGCCGCGAGCGATGCCCAGGAGCAGCACGATGCCCATGATCCACAGGAGGCAATGAAAGCGGTCCCGCGGCAGAACGTCGGCCAGCCACGCAAGCAGGGGGGCATAGACGCGATGGCGCTCTTGCTCTTGCTGCGCGAGGCCCCCGAGGCCGCCCTGCGGGTGTACGACCTTGACGCCGGGGGCAACCCGGACGATGTTGCCGCTGACCTCGAATGACTCCACAGAAGGGTCTTGCACGACCTGCCAGTGATCCGGCGAGGCCTCCAGGGTCCGCTCGCGGTGACCGTCGGCCAGGCGGGCCGCCTTCTCGCTGAAACGGACTCCCCGGACCGGCTCGTTGAAGAGGATGCCGAACAGTGGAAGGGTGCCGGCGAGGATGACCCCCCAAAGGGCGGCGCCCGTGAAGCCGCATACCCACCCCAGAGCGATGCGGCCACGATACGGCCAGCAGTACCGTAGGGCTTTCAGGAACGCCTTCATGCCGTATGCCGCTCCCGCAAGAAAACCGTGCCCGCCGGGAGGGCGGGCACCGGAGATTCAGTGGCTTGGCGACGGCCCAGGCTACGCGCCGCTCTGGGGGTCCGAGGGCGTCTCGGGGGCCGCCAGTTCGCCCAGTTCCCGGCGGAGTTCGGTCAGGCGGGTTGCCTTGCCCACGCGCTTTCGCAGGAAGGTGAGTTTGGCCCGGCGGACCTTGCCCGACCGCGCCACGCGGATGAACGCAATCGACGGCGAGTGCAGCGGGAGCGTCCGCTCGACGCCCTCGCCGGCCACGATCCGCCGCACGGTGAACGTCTCCGACACCCCTCCGCCGCGCCGGGCGATCACCAGGCCCGTGAACACCTGGATCCGTTCCTTGTCGCCCTCCATGATCCGGACGCCCACGTCGACCGTGTCGCCGATGTGGAATTCCGGCCGCTCCTTGGCCATGTAGGCGGCCTCCACGTGCATGATGGCGGCTCGTTTCATCGTTCAGCCCTTCCCGCCCCAACCCCCGATGACCACCGACGGCTAGTCGTTTCCCTGTTGCCCGATCCCCGATACCTGCTGCCCGTCTTTGAGAAGGTCCCCGCGGCGCTCGCGAGTGCGGGCCTTGGCCTGCTCGGCCCGCCACTTCGCGATGGCCGCGTGGTCGCCCGACACCAGAACCTCGGGCACAGCCATGCCGCGGAAGACGCGCGGGCGCGTGTATTGCGGGTACTCCAGCCCCCCGTCGGGGGCGCAGAAACTCTCCTCGCGCGTCCCCTCTTCCGCCCCCAGTGCACCGGGGACAAGCCGCGTGACCGCATCAATGACAACCAGGCCGGGAAGTTCCCCGCCGGTCAGCACGTAGTCGCCGATCGAAAGTTCCAGGTCCGCCAGCGTCCGGATCCGCTCGTCGAAACCTTCATAGTGCCCGCAGACGAGGATCAACCGCTCGTGGTGCGCCAGGGCCCGGACTCCCTCCTGCGTGAGCCTCCGGCCCTGCGGCGTCAGAAGCACCACCGGCCCGGGTCGCGGGTCCAGCCCTTTCACGTGCTCCACGGCATGGAAGGCCGGCTCCGGCCGGATGACCATCCCCGGCCCGCCGCCGAACGGCTTGTCGTCCACCGAACCCCGCTTGTTGATCGCAAAGTCCCTGAGGTTCGTCGGGACGACTTCGATCCGCCCCTCCCGCCGCGCCCGTCCCAGGATGCTCGATTCCAGGATGCTCGCCAATGCCTCGGGGAAGAGCGTGATGACGTCAAACCGCTGCGCCATGTCGCCACCTCGCCCGAGCGCGTTCGGCTGGCGGGTCGTGGGGGCCCGAAGGTCTCGCCGTTCACGGCGATGCCTCGCCCTCCTTGTGCCCGCCCTCGGCGGCCTTGGCCTTCTCGGCAGCGACGCGGGCTGCGGCAGGCTTCGGCGGCGCCCGCCGCTTCGTCCGCCACGGCTGCGGCGGCACTTCGTTGCCCTTCGTGTCGAGGCCCACGTGGCGCAGCATCTGGGCCACCGAGTCCGAAGGCTGGGCCCCCTGCTTCAGCCAGTGAACAACCCGGTCACGCCTGATCTTGACCTTGTCCTGGTCCGGCAGCAGCGGGTCGTAGTGCCCCAGTTCCTCGAGGATGGGGCCGTCTCGGGCGGCCCGCTGGTCCGCGGCGCAGATGCGCCAGAACGGCCGGTTTGTACGGCCTAGGCGTTTCAGACGAATGCGCACCACTCCTGGACTCCTCACGGACTGTCCGACCCGATTTCAGGCTTGCCCAGTTGCCGAGCAGGCCATTCTAGCCCTGAGGAGACCTCTTGGCAATCAAAAAACTAGTGCGGCACGGCCGCCTCGGTCAAAACGGCCAGGGCCTGCCTTGCGGCAGCCGCGTCTCCCGCATCGACAAGTTGGCGTGCCTTGCGGAGGGCCTCCGCCTGCTCCTGGGTAAAGGGTACCGCCGCGCCCGGCCTCGTGGGGCGATAACCCAGACGTGCCAGGACCGCCGTCGCGAGTGCCGTAATGCCCTCGCCCGTAAGCGCCGAAACCTCGAGCGCGCCCGAAGCGCCGGGCGGAGCGGTCATCTTGTCTCCATGCCCAGGCAGATCCGTCTTGTTCCACACGGCCAGGCCGCGCCCGGCGAGCAGGCGGAGCATCGCCTCGTCTTCGGCGCCGGCCTCTTCGCGGGCGTCGAGGAGATAGACGACCAGCGACGCGCGCGCGACTTCGCCGTGGGCCCGCTCAACGCCCAGGCGCTCGATCTCGTTACTCGCCTGGCCCAGGCCCGCCGTGTCGACAAGGATCACGGGCACGCCGTCGAGCGCGGCATCGGCCTCCACATAGTCGCGCGTGGTGCCGGGCGTGGGAGATGTGATGGCGCGGTCGGCGCCGACGAGGCGGTTCAGGAGCGTGCTCTTGCCGACGTTGGGCCTGCCGGCAATGACGATCCGCGGCGGGTGGGCCAGGAACCGGCCGCAGTCGCCCCACCGCGCCAGAAGCGCGTCGATCTCGCCGCTGGCCTCGGCCGCCCGGTTCGCAGCGAGTTGCTCCAGGATGCGAGCGATCGCGCCGGCCAGCGCGCCGCCAAGTTGGTCGAGAAGGATGCGGGCCGCCAGCGCCGTATGGGCGGTGCGAAGCAGGCGGCGGGCATCTCGCTCGATGCGCGATGCGCCTTCGATTTCCAGGAGGCGGTCGGCGTCGACCTGTTCGAGACCCAGGGCTGCGAGGCGGGCAGCGACGGCCGCCACCGCCGCGGGGCCGCCATGACAGTTGACTTCGAAGATCGGCGCTCGGGCTGCGTCTGCCGCCGCTCCTGCGGCGGGTTCGACGGCCGGCTCGGCGTGGGGGCCGGAGAGGCTGCACAGGATGATCTCGTCGAGCCGCCGACCGTCGGCGTCGATGATGTGCCCGTACGCCAGGTGGCCCGCGGGTGGCATGCCCACGGCGCCGTTGCCGTGGGCATGTTCCTGATTGGCTGAAGCATGATCACGCAAAGACGGCGTGGGCGTGCCACCCGTGGAATCAGGCGCAGCGCCCCCTATTGCCCGCGCGGGCCGGAAGCATGCCTTCAGGACCGCCGCGACGCCAGGCCCCACGCACCGGAGCACGGCGATGCCGCCGCGACCCGGCGGCGTCAGGACCGCAAACGCCGACTGCGCTGGCGAGATCATCGCCCTTGCCACTCGCGGTACGCGATCACGAGGCCCTCGAGCACGAGGTCGTCAACGAACAGGCGAACGGGCCGTGGATCCGCAGCCGGATCCGCGAGGGCGCTCCGCAGGTGTTCCGTCAGAAGTGCCTCGAGCCCCCCACCGGTCAGAACAACGGACGGCATGGGCCTGGTCGTGTCGGAAATGCCCTCAATCAGGCTCCAGACCGCACCTCGCCATCCGTGAATAATCCCGGCCAGAATGGCCTCCTCGGTGCTCTTGCCGATGGCGGAAGCAACGGGACCAATCTGCACCTCGGGCAATTGGGCCGTGCCTTCGGCAAGGGCTCGGGCCATGAGTTCGGGCCCAGGCAGGATGGCACCGCCCAGGAAGGTGCCGTCCTGGGAGACGGCGTTGACCGTTGTGGCCGTGCCGCAATCGACCACGATGCAGGGACCCTTGGTGCGGCGGTATGCCGCCAGGGCACCGAGGAGCCGGTCTGTGCCGATGCGTTCCGGTTCTTTCAGGTCGGTCTTGACGGGAATTGGGAAATCGACCCCCGCCACTGCGGGTGCGGGGAGAGACATCTCGGCAACGAGTTGGCGCAGGCGCTCCAGCGCCGGCGGGTTGACCGAGGCGACGATGATCGGCCACGCCTCGCTGCTGTCGGGGCACCCGCGCGCCAGGAGTTCGTGCAGGCCGTCGAGTTGCGTCACCGGCATGCGGCGGACGGCCGTGAGGGAATCATCCACGGCCAGCGCCGCGGCGGCGGTCGAGTTGCCGAGGACGATGGCGAGCACGGGACTCATCTACGTTTCCTCCTCGCGGGCCGGCCTTGCCGAATGAGGTGGCACAGCGCCGGCGGCCTCGACGGCCGCCGAGGGGCCCTGCTTGGCGGCCAACTCGTCGAGGACGTCGAGGATCGCCTTGACGAGCCGCGCCAGACCCTTGCCCGTGGCGCTGGAGATTGCGATGACGGGCCTGCCGACGGCCTTCGAGAACTGGCGCCGCGCGGCGTCGTCGCCGGGCAGAAGGTCGGCCTTCGTCAGGACGACGATCTCGGGCTTCCCGGCCAGATGCGGGCTGTAGGCCGCCAACTCGGCGCGGATGGTCCGGTACGCCTCGGCAGGCGTCTGGCGGGTGTGCGGCTCCATCTCGACGAGGTGGACAAGGACGCGCGTCCGCTCGACGTGCCTCAGGAACTCATCGCCGAGGCCGACGCCGTTGTGGGCGCCCTCGATGAGGCCCGGAAGGTCGGCCATCACGAATCGCCGCTCGGGCCCCGCCTCGACGATGCCCAGGCTCGGTTCAAGCGTGGTGAACGGATAATCGGCGATTTTGGGGTGCGCGGCCGAGAGCCGCGAAAGCAGCGTGCTCTTGCCGGCGTTGGGCAGACCCACGAGGCCGACGTCGGCGATAAGTTTCAGTTCCAGCCTCAGGTGCCGCTCGTCGCCGGGCGTGCCGGGTTCGGCGAAGCGCGGCGTCTGGTTCGTAGAACTTGCGAACCGGGCGTTGCCGCGTCCGCCTTTACCGCCGCGGGCGATGATCACCGTCAGGCCGGGCTGGTTGAGGTCTTTCAGGAGGATGCCGAGGTCCTTGTCGTAGACCAGCGTGCCGGGGGGCACATCGACGATGAGGTCGCCGCCCTTGGCGCCGGCCATGTCCTTGGATCCCCCGGGTTGGCCGTTCTCGGCCCGCCAGTGATGCCGGCCGCGCACGTCGAGGAGCGTGTCGAGGCCGGGCTTGGCGCGCAGGATGACGCTGCCGCCGTCGCCGCCGTCGCCGCCGCTGGGGCCGCCCCGGGGGACGCCCGCTTCGCGCCGGAACCGGACGGCGCCGTTGCCGCCATCGCCGGCCTTCACGTAGATTTCGGCTTCATCGATGAACATGGCTGGACCTGCGGGGCCGCCGTGCTCTCCCAACGTATCAGAATGCCGGGAACGGGGCAAGGCGCCGCGCGCCGTCCAAAGAAACGGCCCGAGGCATGATGCCCCGGGCCGCAATTCTGGCGCCGTCGGATGCTATAGGACGCTCACCTTCTTGCCGTGGAACTGGACCTTGCCGTCGGCCAGGGCGAACAGGGTGTAGTCCCTGCCCACGCCCACGTTGCGGCCAGCGGCGAACTTCGTGCCGCGCTGGCGAACGATGATGCTTCCCGTGCTGACCGTCTGCCCGCCGTAGGCTTTCACCCCGAGAAACTGGGGGTTGGAGTCGCGGCCGTTCCGGGTCGAACCTTGTCCTTTCTTATGCGCCATGGCGACACTCCCTCGCTTTCAATACACAGAATTATACGGCCGAAATGGTCGGACGCAAGACTTTTCCGCCCGGAGATGAACGACACATAGGGGGCATGGGATTCCAGTACCCAAGGGGCGTTTCCCTGCTATCTCAGACGGCGCCACCGGCACCAGTCGGCCGGGTCCAGTTTGTAGTACTTCCGGAGTTCCTCGTAAAGGTCCGGCAATTCCTGCTTCAGTTCATCGGGCTTCTCGAAGAACGCTTCGGTGGCGACCGCAAAGAACTCGCCCGGATTTGTGGCGCCGTAGGGATCCAGCACGGTCCTTTCCGGCGCGGGGGCGCTTGCACCCGTATGGTCCTCGGCGCCGTCCGCGCCCACAACAGCCTGCTGCAACTCCTTGTAGCGGGCGCCGAGGACCCGGGCCCAGGCCGCGTAGTCCGACCGCCGGTCGAGGACCGGCACGCCGTCGGCGAATCCGTCCTCCTGATCCAGTTGGTGGGCGAACTCGTGAAGCACCACGTTGCGGCCATCCGTCACGTCATCGGGCCCCTGCTTCACGTCGTCCCAGGAAAGAACCACCTCGCCGTACCGCCACGATTCCCCCAGCCGCTCGTGGGGTTCAACGATGAGGCCTCCTCCGCCAATCGGGACCTTCTGCGGAACCACGAAGTAATGAGGGTAGACCAGGATCGACGTGAGGGTCCGGCGGTAGCCGTCCTTGCGGCCCAGGATGAGCACGCAGGCCTGGGCGGCGATGGTCACGCGGATCGTGTCGGTCAGACGGAGGCCCCGGCACCCCTCGAAACGCCTCTCCGCCAGGAACACCTTGAGTTGCTTGTGCAGTTCGAACTTCAGTTCGTCGGGCAGGCGCCGATAGAGCGGCACGTTCTGGTCCAGGATCGTGATCCACTTGTCTGGAATGGGCGCGGCCGCCAGCCGCCGCAAACGCCGGCGCCGCAGCGCGTCATACCCGACGAGATAGCCGATGATAATCGCCCCCGCCCCGAGGACCACCGCGAAGCGAAGGACGTCCGCCAGCGACTCGCTCATGATTACGGAGCCTTGCGACAAGTCCGGCCCGGGACCGTGCTGCCCGTCGCGCGGGCGAACAGCGGCCCGCCCTCGTCGCTGATTCCATCA
>Ga0315280_10001099_pt1 | contig 47806 bp, 55 predicted proteins | sample YL17G06_40_MG_FD_203697 | JGI IMG/M metagenome (GOLD analysis project Ga0315280, IMG submission 203697) | Sediment microbial communities from Yellowstone Lake, YNP, Wyoming, USA - YL17G06_40 | ecosystem: Environmental > Aquatic > Freshwater > Lake > Sediment | place: USA: Wyoming | collected... | reverse complement strand
GCCTTATCACAAATTTACGCTCCGTCGCCTTAATTACTCCTCGCACTTTCTTAGTTTCGTTTACGTCGTTTATGTATTCAGAAGTTTCGTTTATAAACACATTGCCTCCGACGTACACTAAGTAGCAGCAATCTATGCCATTTTCTCTCATAGCCAACAGATTGTTGGTAGATCGGATGCAAAACGGAAGGAAGACCAGCAATCTTAGATAGTATGGCTGAAAGGAGACGCAAACGCCTGCCAAGCCTTGTATTTTAGAGTTTATCGAGAAATGTAGGTGCATGTCTGGCTGACAATTAATACGCACGAGCGCGCGCTAAGCCCAAGTTTGTCCACGATATCTTTCGGAATTGTAATTCGCTTGCTTCCAGCATTTCCCGAAACCAGTTTAACCAGATGACCTTTATCGCTCATAATGGGTCTAAAAAGTTATTACTCCTTTTACCCTTTAAACCCTTCGGTTTAGGTTGTCGTTAGAAGAACTACCAGACCCCGTACTTGATTCCATTCCAAACGTCGTAGTGGTCCATCCAGCCTTCAAAGTATTCTCCTCGTGTGCTTTGGCCAGTGAAGGGAGTGAAGTAAATTAGACCTGTTGCATGGCCGTATATGCTGGAGTTTTCGCATAGAACACCTATTTCTCCTGGAGTGGGGAATCTCCAAGTCTGTCCTGCCATGCCAAAACACTGAATTGCTGGCAGGTAGTTCACGTTTGTTTCAATGCATAGTTTACCAAGCCTCACCATGTTGTCAAATTGTTCTGTGTCTGTACGGCTTGGGTAGTATGGGTAATAGCAGAAACAGGCGTAGTTAACTAATCCTCTAGCGAACATGGGCCTTAACGCCTCATCGTACCAACAGACTAACATTGTTTGGCAGCCCAGAGCCTTCAGCTTCTCCAAGTTTGCTGTACTAGCTACTCCACTATCATCAATGGACATTATGTAATCAGTGTTTTTATACTTAGCAACAAGATCCCAGTCAACCCCAAGTGAAGTTCCAACAATTAAAAACTTCGTCAGACCGTTTGATGAAGCATAAGCGCTTATGACATCACAGAAGGCTAAAGACTCTGGTGTGATTGGAAAAGGTTCGACACCAACCGCGTTGAAATTGAACTGGGTAATGACGCTTAGGTAGCTCTGAACGGAATAACTATGCAGTAATCCAGTCTCAAACCAGACGACCTTCAGAAAATCGTTCCGTCTACCATGCCCATATTGTGACGATGCGCCTACTGCTAGATACATCAGCAAAGATGACGAAATAAGCACGGCGACAAGGGTTATAGTTTTTGTTCTTTTCCGCATCCTCGCGTCTCCTCTTGATCGTCTATGAAACAAAGAAAAAAGGGTTATAGGGAGTAGGAGTAGGTGAGGATTGAAGGGTTAGACTGCTGGAGCTCGTGGTGGTTCGCCCGTTCTCAAGTAGGTGAGAATGCAAGTCTGTGCCTTTGTAGGATCATTCTTGAAGGCTTCAACACATTGAACCGTTGCCTGCATGTCTTTCATGGCATCAGTTAGCCGATCCGTAACTGCGTCTAGTAGTTGATTAAGTTGGCTTCGGTCAATCTCAACCTTTTTTTCGGGCGGCATGAACGGTTAGACCTCAAAAGCTTGAAAAGAAAAAGGAGGGGGAGAGACTACCCAGCAACGTTCTTTTTCTTGCCGATCTCGCAAACGACTTTCTTTGGAAGTATTCTGTCTCCGACTGAGACTGTTCCACGTATGCCTTTGCATTCTTGGCTGATTCTAATCGCTTCCTTGAGTCCGTCTATGACTTTGGTTGGTGCAGCGGCAAGGAACTCCTTCGTCATACCCTTGACGCCTGCTGGGTGGCCTGTACCCTTCCATGTTACGCCTCTGCCGAGAAAGACGGTATTTTCAGCGTTGTGAGTGAATGGGCTGGCGGTCAATCGCATTTTCGGGTCGGTCTGAACCCTGAAAAGGTCTTCTATGCCTAGAACGAAAGCTGGCTTTTTTATTGCGTATGCGTTTAGATGTGGCATCTTCTTTGCCCTCTGAAAAAGTATAGTAGAGTAGCGAACTTATTAGATTATCCATAAAGGATTTATGGAAAGCCATTTTAGCGATAGAAACCATATTGAAAACTGTAGTGGCTGGCCTTGGTACTTCTAGCTAATGTTGCAAGCAAAGACGGGTACGATGTGGAAATTTGGGATTATGGCGATGGAAAGCTAGTCATGCGTATTTCTAACAGTGTCGTAGAATTGTGGAACATAACGGGTTTTCCTCCGAAAGGAACAGAAGAGGAAGAGGCTGAAGGCCCTTTTACTCCAGAAGAAGAAGCTATGCGCCTGCGGTTTCTAGGAGGAATGCAACATATAGAGGAGAGGGTTGCTGATGTGCTTGCCGAAGATTTCAAGTTTGATGGAGTTGAAAAAACCTTAGGGGTCACGATAGGGGAAAGAGCAATTTTGCCAATGTCTAAGATGAGAATAATGGATGGGTTAAGCCTTGAGTTTGTCCGGATATCCATAAAGAACAGGTCTGGGTCAGCTATGGGAACTCAGAAACAAATCGAAACGGGGTTAGGAGAAGATGAAGGTGTTTTCCGTCAACCTTCAATCAGGCCAATACGTCAGGTTATCTCCAAAGAACCAAGTGCTCCCAAAGAACCGTTAGGCTTGGGTAAGCAAAATCTCATGTACTTGCGAAGATGGTTCGGCCTGATCATGGACGGGTTAGGCATAAAGTCTGATAGTCCACGAGTGAAGCTAGAAGGGTTCTTAACGTTAGAAGACAGAAAGTACCTGGCTACTCCGAGAAACGCTGCTATGCACGATGCTATCAAAGACCTAGTAGAGTGGATCAAGAAGAGAGTCCGTTTTAGGTTTTAGACTTTAAACTCTGGACTGTGTACACGGAGCTTTTCGAGAGCTTGGCTTAACAGGTCTTCATTACCTTGCTGAAGGGCTTTTGTCACGTTGCCCCAGTACACATCCAAGTCTTCTTTAGGTTTCTCCTGAACTACGACTAGCTGCGCTAGAGATCGTTGAGTTAGAAGGGTTGCATCATGCTTGTTAAGGGTTATGATCTGCCCCTGAGTAAAGGGGCCATAAGCTTTTCCGTCAACTGTAGAAACGTATGGGGGAATATTACCCAAGATTTTGACTTGAACCATTTCAGGAGGAGGAAGGGCAGGCTTTTCTTTCTCTGCTGGAAGCATTGGAACCTTAGGCGTTGATGGTGCTGATGGTGTAACGTGAAGTTTAGAAAGTTCAGCTTTTTCCTTCTCAGCCCTTTCCTTAGCTTCTCTGAGTCGTTTGATTTCAGCCCTCAGTTTTGTTTCACGTTGTTCGTAGTCCGTTAGTTTGTCATAGTCTTTTTCGCTTATCACTCTTTTGCCCAAGGCATCAGCCATCTCTTCCAACTGGGATAAAGCGTAATTCTGCATTTCGGCCATTGTGTCTCTGGGGATTCTTCCTTCTTTTTCAAGCTGATCGATAAAGTCTTGAACCCTATCGTAGTCCCTGAGAAGCTCAAACTCTGAGGCCCAATCAAACGTGGCAGGATCAGTATTTTTCATCTCAAAACGTTCTAGTATTGTTCTTACAGCTGCTCTTAGGGCGTTTGGAGGGAACTTGTGAAGCGTGTCAACCCAAGTATCCACACGTTTTAATCCGCGTTCTACGATGCCATAGTACTGGTCTACTCGACTCTCAGGAACTTCGCCACCAAGGTCCATCAGGATTCCTTCAGTTTGTCTAATGCTTTTTTGTCCTCTTCAAGTTTTTCCAATAGTTTTTTGCGAAGTTCTTCAGCTTTCTTCAGGTCGTTTATACTCTCATCCTCTCAGGCTACCGCACCATGCTTAACAAGAATCTTTTAATGCGAAAACGTATGCTAGGCAGGACCACGTTTTTAATGCTGATTCGAATGCTGGGTCGGCTACCATCTAAATTCTCGTCATGTTCCAACTCTACCCCGCCTTGAGTTTCGTTCGCCACCATGAGTTGCCTAGGTACTGTAAAATGCACCTTTGACTTAATCTCGCAAGTCTCGCCTGGCTTCAGCTTAACTCCCATCACCATCATCCTCAGAATAGCGTTGCCTGCCTCTTAACCCTTTCAACCGTGTCACTCTTGAATATTTCTTCGACTTTACCCACGTTTTCTTTTTTAGGGTTAAGCCACTCGGCATATCCTGATCGTACCATGAAGTAGGCAAAAGTTAAGGGTAACTTGGCTACGGGATACTGTCCTGTTTTGGGGTCTCTTTGATATGGCCCATATTTTTTCTGGTCTTCTGATGCTGTGAATCTTGGCACGTCTTTGAGCACTTGTATCCACTCGTATTCTACGGGGGTTCGGAGTGCCTGAAGGATAGGTTTGACTTTGTAAAGTTGTTCGTTCCACCATGAAGTATGCTGGTCAAACTGGAGGCGTGTAAGAATGTCTCTTCGGATGTTGGTTGTTACTGTGTAGAGAGGTTCGCCCATAAGCTCTCCTGTTGCTGTTTCGCCTCCTTTGGGCAAGATCCCTGACGTTCCCCGTTTAGGTGTTGCTCCTGCCGGGAGTTTTTGGGGAAGTGTGATGTGGTCGCTGGCTTTTTCAGTGATTATGTGGATTAGTTTGTCGGCCTGCATCCGTGAGAGGGCTTGTCCGATTGTTGCGGTAGTAGCTTCTGGAAAGCCTGAAGTGTGGAGAAAACCCGTTATCATACTGTTTGTTGCTGCTCCATGAACAAGTATCAACGCGAGAGACGCGTGTTTCATGTCATAGTTACCTGCAGCCTTAGCAGTACGCATCATACTATCAAACAAGCTTACCTCGTCCTGTGGGAACACTATCGTTTGAGACTCGCCTCCCCTCTTGATTGTAACGTCAACAACACTTGGAAAACGGCTTACTGGGTGTGTGACAAGAGATGTTGAAGCGACTGAAGGCACTGCCTGCGTGAAAGCTTCCCATTCCTTAGCCTCTTCTGCGGTTAGGGGGATTTTGACGACTCGCCCACGAACAGCCCCAAATAGCACTGTCTTCGCTTCAGTCTCAGTAAACGTGGTTTTAGGAGTAGGGCCGCCGGATACCTGTCCTTCCGTAACAATGTCCGAGTCAACCCACGGGGTTGGTGAGGCCCCAAGAAAATCCTGAGACCCAACAGTGAAATTGTGCGTTTCAGGGTACGGACATGGAAACGTCTTGCCAATAACCCACTCCACCATGTCCCCATGAAAACCTCTCGAAACCCTAGATGGATCAACTAAAATGTAGACTGGACGACCATGCACTGGGCATCTCACGATTACTAACCATTGACGACGCCCACGCCAATACTCAGCATTCCTGAAGGCAGCCATGCTACCTCACAATACACTAAGAAGCTTGATAACGCAATAAGGTTTTTCCCTAAAAAAAACTAGGAAGGTATAGGTATGGGAATAGGCTCTGGTACGGACGTTGCGGGGCAGCCGTTTGTCTCTTCTAATATTTTGTAGAATTGTTCTTTGACTGAATCTGGAGCGGTTTTCAGAAGTTTACATCCATGCACTATGTATATGGGTTTGTGGCCACTACCCTGTGACTTGCAAAAGTGGCCAGTCTTATCTCGGAATCGAACATCAACCTGAATGTTACATGTGGGACATTTGGTTACGTAAGGACAAGCGTAAACGCTGAACACTGGATCGCCGAGAATGAAGAGTGCGCCGTTAACACAAGCAAACCGTTTCGGATTAAGCACGTACCTCTTTGTTGTTCCATTATCGTCAGTGATCGGTATAAGCAACCTTTTCTTCACAAGAAGGTTAAGGTGATAGCGAAAAACACCGTCAAGTTTGTTGCGAGTTGTAATTTTGGGACTCCATAACTTAGCAAGATCCCACGTGGTTACGGGTTTTCCCGCTTTATCTGCTTTCGCAACTGCATAGAGAAGCTCTATGTCGACGCGTTCCAAGCTACTGCTGACCGCCATTCTCTATTAGTTTTGTTCCCACCGAAGGTCCGTTGACCGGATTGCCTATCAACTGGGCTAAGTTTGATTCAAGAAGCGCACAGGCTTGAGGATCCCCAAGCTTCTTGTATTCGCCACTCTTGTCCAGAATCAGTCGGCATGTTTGTGTTTTGCCACCAATCGAGACCGCTACTTTCCAGCCATCACCAATGTCTTTGTTGTGGTACTCAATTATGTTCAGCAAAGATTTTCCATCATGTCCAGTTTCACTAGCAGTCAACTTTTCTCCAAGACTTGCCACAATAATCACCTACCAAGACAGTATCAACCAATTACCCTTAAAAAACTTTTGGCCCAGTCACTAGCGAACGAAAATGTTATATGTTGGAAACGACTTTTTAATCATTTATGTCCTTGATTGAGTCTGTTTGTGTAGGAGTGCTCATTACTGTTGTTGGCGGGTTACTCCTAGAAATCATTAAGAAAGGCAAGATAAAAGGGCTAGTCATTACAACCTTCAACTTCACTATGGACTCAATTAGGAAACTTCTGGACTTTATAAAAGGCATACTAAGTTAACCATAGAGTTTCGTCTGAAAGTGATTAGAGTGTTTTCGACCTAAACGCCAACAATCACAGCAAATGTTTAAGCCACAAGAATGAGGATAAAGCACGCTTCTTAATTTGCCGCAGGACTCACAGAGTTTCCTTTCAAATATCCAGATCGAATAAGGTATTACGCCTCGTTCTTTCAGTTCTCTCAACTTGGCAAACTTGGGCAGCATGAAATCGGAACGATTGAACTTGGTTTTTTCATCTTTCATGCTCTCACCCTTTCATACAGTTAACCACGTTAGAGCGTTAGAGAGCCAATGCTTCTGTCCAAGTTTTTCCTTCACGGGTCAATTTATCTGCTTCTTTTTGGTTGAGAAACCGAAGAGTCTTTGTTTCTTCTTCGAAGACATATCCAACTATGTCTGATTTAGGAACTATTGCTTTTTCAGGTTTTAGTTTTTCGACTAAAGCTCCAACTCATAGCTCTGTCTTGGTCATTTTTAGGAGGCAGTGATTATTTGTTGTTGCTTTGCACCCTCCACATTTTCCGCGATATTGGCAGTCTAAGCATCTTTGGCTGTAAGTCTGAAGGAGTTCATCATGTTTCTTTATGAGTCTCTCGTGTATTTGCGGATCATGTAGGTTTCCGATCACTTCAGGAAGGAAGGGACAGGGCGTTACGTTTCCTTCGGAAGTTACTCGGAATATATTTCTGCAAGCAGTACATCCAACATAGTCTTCAGAGCCAATATGGTTTGCTATCACCATGCGAGTCATACAGTCATCTATGACGACGTGTTCAGCCATGTTGTTTTGGAAGATGAACCTGATTAAACCCTGAAGTCCATCAGATGTTGGTGTGTACTCATCATCTTTCAGGGTTTTGTAGGGAACTATCGTCATTTTTCGCCCATTATCTCTTACGCGAGTCGCAAGGGCCTTCAGGTCTTCTAAATTGTCTTTCATCAGAGTAGATCGCACATTCACTTTTTCAGAGACCACAAGATAATTGGCCCAGAGGCCAACATGACGACGAAACGCATCTTGGCGAGATCCAGAGTAGTCTAAGCTCATCCAGACTTCAATGAAGTAGCTCAATTCGTTTAGAGTCTCGGGGTTTGTACCGTTGGAAATGAGGGCTATGTCCTTAAAGTAGGATGTTGCGTTGTCTAAGGCTTCAAAAAGTTTCGGATGAAGTGTCGGCTCTCCTCCTGAGATAACGAGTTTAGAGACTCCTAACTGTTGGAGACGGAGAAAATCCTTCAACATGTCGTCATAACTACGTGTTTTAGGATTCGCGTGTCTTAATTTAGGGGATACGTGGCAATGTGGACAACGAAGAGTGCAAAGAGTTGTAACTTCATAATAGGCCGTTAAGCCTTGAGACTGAGAGGCTAACATGGACGAGCACAAGGGTCTATTAACCAAATCTTCGCTTTGTCAATTGGAATATCTAGGCCACTTAGTATGTCTGTTCCTGGTTTCTTGTCGGGTTCTTTAGGTTTTTTCCCTAGTTGAAACCTGTTTAGTCTGCTACTCACGGATTCATGGCTCCTTGTAGTTTGGTGACTGCGGGTTTGTTTACAAGAGCATACGTTCCTGATGGTTCGTCGTAGAATAGGAGGTTACGGTATGTCATTGTCTCTAACGTGTGTTTGACCTTGGTTATTAAAGTTGCTGTCCTCTTGTACCATCCTCCTCCATCTGGGGGTGCCATTGTAAGATAGTTGATGATTTGTTCTTGGGTGGCCGCGTATCCTGCTTCACCACGGAATTTCATGATTGTTTGAATGATTAGACTTTGGAGAATAGGGGCGTTGAATGGGAGAATTGCTCCTTGAGTGTCTATATAGTCGGGTATGACGATTATTGGTTTCCTGTTTAAGTCAGCTTCAAGTTTGGACTGGTAAACATCCGTGTTTTCAATGGGGTAGAGAGGTATTCTAAGCATTTGCTCTAGGGCGTGAGCATGTTCTACTGTGATGAAGTAACTGTATTCTGCACTTTCAAAGGTTACTTCCCCATCGGGTTTAAGTCTTAACCAGGCATTTACAAGGTCCATGTAGACTTTTCCACGTTCAGGATTCAAACTGTATGGATCAAAGCAGTGAACGATAACTTCAGGATAAAACTCTAAGCCGTACTTTCCAAAAATTTCTCGTTCAGTGTTAATTAACTGTTCTTTCAACTTCTGAGTATCAATCATCAAAAGCCTCCAAGGACACCGTGACTAGCTCCTGACAGTATCAATCGTTGTCTTTCCTCTCCTGTTTGATATTGGCTTTCGGCCAACTGCATCGCGTAGGTCAAGCGAGTTAGAAAGTTGGTTTGGGCCTGAATAATGAATGTGTCATCAACTAGGACTGTTGGCACGGCCACGTTGTCTTTTGTTATTGCTTGAAGATAATTAGTCATGTCCTGGGGAGTAGCATCTATCTTGATTAAGAGAATTTGAGGATGCGCTTTTGCATATTGTTCCAGTTGAGCTAGTACGTTTTTGCAGTGTCTACAGTCAGGACTATAAAAACAAGTGATCGTGTGACGGTACGTGGGGATTTTAGCCCTAGTCTCAATAAGATCAGCCATCTGTTGCCCCGCGTTCAGAATGGCTTCTTCAGGTGTTTCGTCTTTAGGTTTTGGAGGAAAAATCTTGTTGATTTTGTATGGATCAAGTTTTCCAGTTAGATTTGCCTGGCGTTCTAAGAAAGCGATTGTTTTTTCAAGTTGGCTCATGATTTAGTTCGCGTTCCCAATGGGTGTCTTAGCCTTGATGCAACACGCCTAATACGGGATGGCCTAGGAGTTTCTTCTGACGGTTCTGATTGTTCGAGAGGTTCTTCCTGTATTTTAGGCGCAAGCTCGCTGAAACGCACAAGGCGCATATTTGATTTAGTTCGTGGTATTTCTTTAATGCTCCGCATTACATCGCGGCTGAAACTTAACTCTGATAGGGTATTTACCCTACGGGCCTCTGACAAAAGAGAAGCCATCTTAAAAGCTGCTGATATGTCTTTAGCGAATGCGCTTTGTTTACTCTGTTGGCTTGGCGGTTCTGATTGGGTCAGGACTCTTCTACCTCTGATGATTCCTGTTTTTCTTCTTCTCCTGTTCCTGGAGGTTGTTGTGATGTTTCCTCTAGTCGTTTAGGTACGTCGGCAAATAATTCTCTAAGTTTAGCAATTACGTCTTCAGGCAGTTGTTTTTCTCTTATCATTTGTTGAATTGCCTGCACGATTCCTTCAGTGCCAGCTATGATCTGTTCCTTTGCGTTTAGGGATAGGTTGAGTTGACGAATATTTTCTTTAAGGATTCTGTTTTCGCTAGATACGCTGTTAAACTGACCTAAGATTGCGAGCATGTTACGTTTAAGATAGTCAGCATCTTCCGCGTGGCGTGCTCTTTCTCTCATTGCAGCATCAAAGCTTGCACCCCTCTCTGAAACTTCCTTCTGAACGTTAGTCAAACTGTTGGTGATGGCTAAGGTCTCTGCCATAAGCCTTCTGTGTTGATGAACAATGTAGGGTAAACTGAGGCTTGAGTAAGTTGCCAACATTCGCGTTTCAATCATGAACTCTTCTCCAGACTCAAGTCTCTGTCTGAGGCCATAAATCTCAAGCCTCAACTCCTCAACTTCGGTCAAAGGCTTTTTAGAGTCTTGTTCCAATCCTGTTCTAGACATTTCAGACATTTCCTGTTTCCTCTATTGCTTTTTTGTGTTTAAACAATTCTTCAGCATCAAGTGGGCCTATACATGTTGCACTCAGTATTACGGATGCCTTTAATTGGGCTACTTCTACTTTATTCACGATCATTGCATCTACAGTTGATTGTTGAGCGTCTTCTATCACGTAGGCTTTGGCTCCACTTGGAAACTTAATCCACCGATCTCCCCTCTTTCTGTGGGCAGGTTTAGTTGTGCCAATTATGGCCCATTTACCGCTTGGCAATAATTTTTCCGTGTAGTAAAAGAGGGTATCGTAGCTCCCGCCAAAACATCTCCAGTCGTACCACCACATCATCAGTGAACGAACATGTCGTCCAAACCATGTCTTGTCTAGCAATGCTTCAAGAATCTGGGTTTTATCGTAGACCGGAGATCCTCCTATATTGTAGAGGGGTCTCCCCGTAAGGTCAAAACTCGGATCAACGCTTAAGAGTTTATTAGGAACAATAGTTTCAAGTTTTGTCGCAGCTTGGTCTTGTATATCTCGAGTCATGCTTCGTCGCAGATCGTCAGCATGGGCCTTGGTTAGACGCTCATTCTCCCGTTTTAAACGGGCGACCTCAGCTTGATCTTCAGCATGTTTCTGTTCAGATGAAGGCCGCCCACCAATAAGTGGATATCCATGTTGCATACCTTTAAGTCCTTTAAAGCCTCCGAAAACACCCATCTTTCGTAGTGACCAAATAATATAAACTATCCACGCAACCACTAAGCATCCTATAATTGGCCACTCGTAAATCACGAAAAATGACGGGGAAGAAGCGGGTGTTAGTTCTTGCATGATCATCAGTACGACACTCTCACTTGCATTATTCCTTCTGTTTGTTCCTGCCCAATCACCGTGTTTAAGGGTGTCCAGTAAATTCTCGCCGTAACTCCGACTTGAAAGGTGATGAGTTCATTTTGGGTTGCGTTCAGTATCGTTAGGGGATAGATGCCAAAGGGAGCTTGTACGGTAGTTATTCCCTTGACTAGATAGATCATTTGGTATGGAACGTATTGGCAGGATATTTGCGCTGTTCCAGTTGTCGCGTATGAAACGTTGAAGGAAAGCATTAAAGTTGACGGGTAGTAGATTGATGACAGGTTCGAGACTTCAACACGTCCAAAGAGATATGTGACTATGTTATTGCCGATTGTTGCAGGAGGTTCAGGCATATACTCAAGTGTGAAGGAAGTTTGAGGGATGGACGCATTGACTTCTTGAAGAGTGTAGTTCAAATAGGCAGTTTGATATTGAGCTTGGGTAAGCGCCTCCGATTTACTCGTTGATTCTGAATAGTAAGTGTATGTGAGTCCTGCCCCAAGAAGGAGTATACAGATTACACCCACTAGGACAAGCTGTGTTTTACGATTATGTTTTTTAGGCGGGTTCGAGCTCAAAAACGGCTTCCTCCATTGGTTTCTCTTTCTCTTTTTCAGGGGGTTTCTCCTCAACTGCCTCTTTCTCTTTCTCGGCTAGCGCAACTCTCATAATAGGACTACTTGTGATCCTGTGAGGCGTGACTAAGTGCCATCCCTTGCGGTCATATTTCCAAATGCTTCTTTGCTTACATGTTTCAGTCTCACAGATGAGAAGGGCAGAGTTAGCACTGAATAGTACGCCACTCTCAACCCGTGTTTTACCAAGGCAAGCAGGACAAGGAACCTTTCGGAGTAACTCAAGAATCTTGCGGGACTCCTCAGTTTTATCCTGGGCATCTTCTAACCGTGTTTTCCCATATAGATGATTATTCCGAATAAGGTAGATGACTAAGATAAAAACGGCACAGAGATATAGGGCAAGAAGAGGCTCATACATTCTATTAGGTAACCTCTTCGTGAACCTCTTGTCTGTATGACACTACAAAACCTTTCTTCTTCTGAGATTCGATGTTCTTGATGCCTGTGGTTCTAGTAAATGTTAAGACGAGTTTCTTGTCGTTCTTCTTAAGAACAGAAGTTGTTCCTTCAGATTCGAGTTTAGTCATTAACTTCTCGGCTGTGATCCAGTCTTTCACTTCAACAAAGAAGTCGTAAAGCTTCGGTTTCGGTGGAGGAGGAGGACATGATGGGGGCGATGGAGATGAGGGATTTGCTTGAGGGGGAAGATTAATGGTTATTCGAGTTTTTCCCCTTATTTCCAAAAGCGTAATGAACAGGGCAACTAGAGCAATGAACATCATTGCACCTAAATATATTTCGAACGTCAAACAACATTCTCCTCATAAGGCTGATGGCGAGCAATAATTGAAATCACAAGGAAAGGTGTAAGAGACAGAAAACTAAACGCGGCGTAAAAGATTACTTGAACCGTCTGAACCATAGCGTCTACGTTAACTCCCAAAAGAACAGAGGCCATAAGGGAGACGATGATGAACCATAAGAAAGCAGCAAGTGCTAAGATGGAAAGCGTTCGCCTCATTTCTGATCGAAATTATAGTCTATCGTATTACCTTAAAAAATTTTTGGTAGAGAAAGAGGGGGAGAAGGGAGAAGTTAGCGTTCTCTTGGAAAGATTACGACTGTACCGAGAACAAGAGGAATGCCTATGCCTATTGAGACCCAACTTGTCTCTGGAGGAAGAGTTACGGGCACGAATACTACTTCGATGTTTTCTGTTGCGCCTAAGCTATTGATTGTTGTTGACCATTCAATGCCATTCCGCTTAGTCATTTCGTATCGCCAACCGCTTGCTGCTGTAACCGTCAGAGTAATGCTGCTTCCAACAACATACGTGGTATATGTACCTTCAGATGGGCTAATTGTGCCTTGTCCCGACTTTGTGATAGTCACTGTTGCGTAGGATGGTGGGGGTGGACCTGCTTGTGTGAAGTACGCAGTTAGAGTTCCAACGTCTGTCAGAGTTATGGCTATCCCTGCTGAGTGAGGATCGTAATATTGGTTGAATGTTGAGGCCCAATGATCGAATGTCCATCCAGTGCTAGGAATCGCTATTAAGGTTATGGCAGAGTTTTCAGGAAGGTTGTCTATACGCTGACCAGGACTAGACAGCCATGTGACGTCAGAGGGGTTTTTCAACGTTCCAGAGCCTACGCCCATACTTGTGAGTTGGTAGGTGAATGACGTGATGGGAACTAAAGCAACAGAATCAGGCATCATGCCCTGACCATTAGATGTAACATAGTTTCCCTTTCTGATTGTCCAATTGATCATCCAGTGTCCTTCTACTGTGTAGTATTTGTGTTGTCCTTGACTGTCAGTATATCCTCCTCCTTGACCATTATCCATGTAGATGAATACGTATGCGCCCACAACTGGTTGACCTGTCACACTGTCAATAACGGTTACTGTATGAGGCGTTGCCGTCTGCGAAAGCGGAAGTGCATAGCCCAGAGATCCTCCAACAATAAAGAACATGCCAACTATGAGCATTATAGCCGCTATTATCTGCCTAGTTTTCGTGATTTCAGTGGTGTTCATGCTTATCCCTCAAAAAATGGTTAGAAGGGAGGAACGAGTACGCCTAGTCCACCATTTTGGATTGCTAAGGCGCTTATGATAGCAAAGAGTACGCCGACAAGTTGAATGCCGTCTGAAACTCTTTTGCTTACTGGACGGAGGACATACCCGAAGCTCATTAGAGCTATAGCGAAGCCCCAGAGAACCATCATTATGCCCGTATTGCTAGCTACGCCCAACACTAGTATGTCTATCGCTGCTTTGGCCACTCCGAAGAAAAGCATCACAATGCCACCCGCATAGGTCCACGTTTCAGAGGTATCAACTAGCCCCATCAAGAACACTGCAATAAGTCCTATCTGAGCTACAAAGATGAGCCAGATCGGGATGGTTGAATTACTAACAGTCCACGTTAGAACTTGGTTTAAGAACCAAAAACATGGCATTAGAAACGCGATGAAACTGCCCTTCTTGAATTTGTCCCAAGTTGCAAGGTCCAATACGAGAAACGCTAGAAACTCAGTGAGATAGATTGGAAGCAAGAACGTTAGAAAGCTTGCGTATCGAACAGTGTAGAGCATCATGCTTACGATCAGTACAAAGCCTGCAGCTAAGAAGTATGGAATTTTCAATTTTGTCACCGTTATACGATAAAGCAGGTGTTAGGCTTTATCTAGTTTTCCGTAAAAGATTCTGGGGGAGGAGAATTGTTTTACTTATGTCTTGTCTTGCCCACGATGACTATTGCTCCAAGAATGATTAGTGCGGCTATTGTCATGATCCAGAACCAGAAGTAGGGTTCTTGGACTCCGACGACCACGTTTGGGTTAGATGTTGTGAAGTTTGTTGGTGGGGAAGGATTGACTATGACTACTCCGGGTAGGTATTGATTGGGGGGTGTGGCCGATGGGTAGTATATGGCTATGGGGTCAGTCATATCGGAGTTGAGAGTAATCGAGTTTGTTTGGGAGTAACTTGAGATTTTCGCTATGACCGTGTAGTTTTGGCCCGCGAGTTGGGGAAACGTGTAGATCGCGTATGATGAGTTGTATGATGTTGTTAGAGGGTATGATGGAATATCATATAAGCCGTTTAAGGTAGTCGCATCTGACGTTCTCACCAAAGTTATTATTGCCCCAACGATGGGAGTGTTAGGACTTGGGCTGTTACTGGAGGTTTGGACGAGAACGATTAAATTGTACACTGTGCAGTGGTCGATAAGGAGGCTGGAGTTTGTTGAGTCCACCATTGTTAACGTGGTGTTACTGCTTACTGGCTGACCTTGGAAGTAGACCATTGCGTAATATGTTCCGTTAGTCACTTTGAAGCTTCCGCTCCCAAATGTTCCGAGGACGTTGGTCATTGTTCCATTCGGAAGAGTTACGTCAAATGACGCTGAAGTTCCAAGGGGAATGCTACTATTGTCCCTAGCGGTTAGAGTGAAACTCCAGATGTTGCAGATCAGAAAAACAGAGTAATCACTTGTCATGTTGTAAGTCCATGTGGCATTGACGTTGTGTCCATACCATGTTGCGGATATGTCCACGGATGTTCCGTCAGTAATGTTGATGAAAACGGCTGTGGGATTTACGTCTGTGATGAGGCTGAAATAAGTTGTCCCGTTATATGTTACGGTCACGTTGATTTGCCTGGGTAAATCGCCGTTGAGGTCTTTTGGAGTGAGGCTTAGAGTCCACTGGTTCGGGTTTGCCCAAGTGATCACGACGCTGCTGTTTTGAAGGAACCAACTAGTCAGACCGTTAGTTAGGTCTGAGGCGTTTTCAATCAGGTATTCACAGTAAGTGCCAAGGTCTTGAGAGTCATTCCAAGTGGGGGTTGTCGTCGATGCTGTGGCGTAGTGTAGCGGAGCTCCACTATTGAGTTTTCGGTTGATGTTAAGCACCCAAGAAGAAACGGTTTGTCCATCAAGCTCGTATATAGCTGTAGCCGTTAGAATCACTGTTGTGTTTAAGGATGGGTGAACGTCGGTTGCGGAGATCATGAAGTCAAGGCAATCCCACCGTATCCAAGTTCCGTTGGTTGATTGGTCGGATAGGCTTGTGACTGCCCCGTATGTTATGCTCATCACGTAGAGAGTTTGGTTTAGGGGTGTAGAGCTAGTGGTGTTGTATGCCCATCTTTGGAGTACCGTGTCATACGTTGCTTGTAGCGACCCGTTAAAGTAAACTGTTCCTGACGAGAGAGGAATTCCGTCTGCTTCGCTTTGGAGTTTGACCCAGTATTGGTCATATTGGTGTAGATTAGCCCAGAGGGACGTAACTCCCTTGCTTGTAACGTGCCAGTTATCCCAAGTGCATGAAACGACGTTTGACTGGAACACGGTTATGCCGTGATCCGTGTCTGTTAGTGACTGAGTAGTGAAGGAATAGGTTCCAACAACTGCTTTTGTGGTAGTGTCATTAAACGTGCCTGTCCCATTCAATCCCGACCCATCATACTGATGCACTCCAGACGCAGTTATGTTGGCCGTTGCTCCAACGTTTATCCTGTTCGGCGTCAAGGATAGGGTTAAAGTGATTTTATCGAAGATACAGTAGAGAGCGTTCGTGTCGAAAACGGTTAGGCTATAAGACCCTCCTGAAACAGACGTGACCGTATATCCATACTTGCCCACGACTGACTTGAGCAAAGTATCATTCAAGACGATAGTACCGTCGTAAGAGGCCCCATCATATTCATAAGTGCTCATGTTCGTAACAGAAGCAGATGTTCCCAAGTTGACCCAGTTGTTACTAATGCTCAGAGTCACGTTAACTTTGTCGAAGATCACATACAAGTCTAAGGCAGACTGCTCAAAAACTGTTAGGCCATAATTGCTGTCAGTAATGCTTAAGACCCTATAGCCGTATCTTCCCACGGAAGATTTTGTTACAGAGTCATTTAGGCTAGCAGTCCCAGACCACGTTGCTAAGTTATACTCGTAAACGCCCCCAACAGAGAAAGACGCGCTCGATCCAACCCCGATTCGGTTATTAGTCACTGTGAAAGTTGTTACATTCACTTTATCCCAGATGATGCTTGTGTAGTTAGCAACTTGGCTCGACAGACTTGTAATGTTGTATACGTCCCAGTTGATCGAATCAACGTATAGGGCCTGAGCCTGGGCTGAAGACTTGGTTGTATTGTATTCCCACCGGCTACGAGATGAGATCCATGAAGCAGACAGACTTCCATTTAGAACGACAGTTCCACTCTGCACAGAGGTTCCATCGTACTCGCTTCGCAAAGTGAAATAGTATTGCTCGTAGACATTGACGTTGACGTGATTACCCGTCACTCCCTTAGATGAAACGACAAGGTTATCCCAGACTCCCGTTGGGTCTGTAACATTGACTTCGAATGTTGTTATGCCATAAGCAGCTTGGGTAAGGGAGGAAATCGTGAAGACGTATGAACTTGAGGTTCCCACTGTTTTAGAGGCGTTAAACCATCCATCAGTTGCATCCCAAGACAACGCTCCGAAATTCGCTGTCACTGAATCCCCAGAGCCTAGAGCAGTATTATCGTATAGGAGCAGTCCTTTCACTCTAAACTCTATTGCAGTGGTAATGTTTGTTCTGGAAACGTTCAAAACCTCATAATAGATTCGGGCCTTATCCCATACTATGCTTGTGGAATTAGATGATTGATCGGAGAGACTTGTGATCCCATACGTATCCCAATTAGCAGAAGCCACGTACAGGGCTTGGAGTTGGGGGGAAGACTTAGTCATGTTGTACTCCCATCTACTCCGAGAGGGAATCCACGACGCTGGAAGGGTTCCATTAAGAGTTACAGACCCACTTTGAACAGCAGCGTCATCGTACTCGCTTCTTAGTGTAAAGTAGTATTGTTCGTAGGCGTTTATGTTAGTTCTGGGATCTGTGACTCCTTTTGAGGAAATGACTAAATTATCCCATGTGATCGTTATTGATTGGGTGTTCATGTTCACCGTGGTTAGGGCGTAGATGTCACCTGAGCCAGCAACCACATCGTAAGTTCTTGCGGCGACAGACGCATTCGTGAAGGTTGCCTGCCACACTCCAGAACTGTATGTTAAGGAACTCCCGTTCAGGGTGAATGTTCCCGTGGTTACGATGGCCTGATCGTTTTCGTATTGAATGGTCACGTTCACGACGACGTTCGCATTGACGTTTGTCCGATTTTGAACGTCGTCGGAGATAATGGAGACTATTTTGAATCGATCAACTTTCACACTAAGAGACTCATTTGCCACGCTAACCTCAGATGTCCAGCTATAAACGTTGTATGAATAGTTTCCTACTGATGATTCAGCATTGAAAGTTATCGTGAAGTAGCCTGTAGAGTTGATTGTGGTGTTTGATCCTTTTAGGACTCCAGCCAACTCTACTCGGGCTGATGTTCCAGTCATAGTATCGGGTATTGTAGAAGTTCCGTAATAATGAAGCTGGCCTGTAAAGGTCAAGCTTTGTGAGGGGTCAACTCTGGAATCGGATGCGGTTGCCATAACAGATAGGTCATTCGTAAAGCCAAAGACGTTTGATTGGGCATTTGTTCCAGACCCATAATTATCGTAGACTTGAGCCGAGAGAACGTTGATCGAGCCTTCTGGGTATGTCCAGTTCAGTTCGATCTTCCAACATAAGTGATAAGACGTGCTATTTACATACTCGCGAAGCCCAGAATCTAACGTGCAATAGCCGTTAGAATCAGAACTCACAGAGAACGTGTTTGTGGAGTTGACCCAGAGTAGCGTTACAGGGCCTGTAATTTGTAATGTTGCATTAACAAACGAAGTATTTCCGTTCAAGCTGCTCACTGTTGCGTTAATGTAGAACAATTTGTTTGCATAGACTGCTACGGTAGTTGTGGTAACGTTGGCCCAGATCTCAAATTCAGCATCTGGTGTGCCAGCCGTCCATGAGCTACCATTATTGGTGCTAATCTCCCCGTTTCCTCCAGCGTAACCTCCAGAATTGTAACACTTCCAAGCCACATAGTTACCTGTCTCTTGGTCTCCAGCTAGTGCCCTGCACGCAATCGCATATTTAGTATTTGCCACCAAAGCATGTGATGTAATGGTTATTTCATACCAATTACCACTAAGGTCTGATGAGAACACATTGGCATTTGTTGTTCCATTCGTGAGGTCTGCACCAGTCGAATGACCATTCCCATCTGTAGCTCTGATACCCACTGTGAAATCGCCTGGGTTTCCCTCACGAAACAGTTTTAGCTTTACCGATGTGATGTTGTGACCAACACTGCCCACCGTAAAAGTCTGGGCTATCCATTGTGTACCAAAAACGTAGGGCATATGATCTTCATCACCATAAGCCCCACTGTTGAAAACTTCATAAGGCGTAATTATCGTGCTTGAGGCAGGCGCTTCAAATTGGCCGATTGTTGGCACTGGAAAAATTGAGAGAGCAGCATACATTAGGTTATAGCCGTAGGAAGATGTGTAATTATTCCACATGACGTGTATTTCATTGGTTCCATAATCACTGGGTGATACGCTTAATTCGTCTTGACCACTAACATGTACTCCTGTCGTAATCCAATCAACTGCACTGTTAAAAGTTCCATTATTTCCAAAAGCAGAACGTATCTTACCAACGTTGTCATACCACAGAACGGCAAGACCAACGTTCTGTGATGGAATGAGAGAGATAACAGGAAAATTGAACCCATCAGAACTTCCAACTTCAATCGGACCAGTTCCACCTGGTGCATAGCTTTGACCTGTTGCCTCTGAGTAATTGAAGTAGTCTACTCCGCCAGATGAGGAAACGTCTACGAAATGCACAAAATCACCACTTGAAACAGCCGAGAAGGAGTCAACGCTATACGGTATCTCTACGTAATTGCCAGCATACGTATAGATTATGCCTCCACTCCAAACCGTCCCATTCCAAGTTTCTACATATATTTCACCTGTCCGGGTATAGACTACGCCCATTTTCCCTGCGGTTAATGGAACTATGCAGCCTGCTTTGCCGTTAGCTAGTGTTAGGGGATAACCTGAATCAGTGGTCCATGTTCCGTCTCGGGTACTGCTCTTGGTCACGTTCAGAGTGGCTAGATTAACGTCATAGCATATCCATGGGTAGCCGTTAGAGTCTAGGCATATTGTGGAATAAGCAAAATAATCTGATCCACCAACTGAAGTGACCGCGTGTTCAGATCCAAAGGATATAGCTCCCGTCGTGTTGTTTGGCGTACCAAGACAATACCAAAGGGAAACGCTGTTGTATCCTACGTCTGAGTAAACATAGACCATGTGTGTGCCGTTAAATCCTATGCTTAGGCCACCACCAGAATCTCCCCCAGGGTCTTGACTATTCGGGCGAACCTTGGTTTCGCTTGAAAAGATAGAGTTATCTGTTGTGCTTTTGAATACCCAATAGGAAGAACCGTTTACATAGAACTCCCATGTTCTTCCATTAAAAGTGAAGCCGTGATTTTGATATGTTTGAGCTAATCCACTAGCATTTATGTCGCTTGTTACGAGAATGGGGGTAGAACCGTATGAGTGCGACGGCGGGATACTAAACATGATGCCTGAAAACGTTAGGAAGATGAGAATGAGTAGGAGAAATTTGCTTTTTTTCATAACCTCACCTTTAGGCAATCCCTTTTTCACTAGCTTTATGCTCGCTAGAGGCATATAGTTTTCCATTAACATTTTAGGGTTGCTAAGAATCAACGTTTCTTTCTTCGCCAATAAACTAGAAGAACGAGACAGCCTATGCCAATCACTAGGCAACCGAAGAACCCGTTTATCAGCATCGTAGTGTTGATTATTGATACGGATTGGCCGCTGACAGAATAGGAAGGAGTATAGGTGTACACTGTCGTAAGAAGCGTGAACGATCCTACTGTGAAGCCTACGAACCCGATGAAAAGGAGAACTTGGCCGATATTATTTAAGGACACTTTCACTTTCAAATCACATCATTCTCCTTACACGTACCATAATGACAGTTGCTATTATACTAATTGTTGCTACAATGGCGATTGTTGCCCATGTTACCCATGACGGCATTAAAGCCAAAGGCATTAAAGTCAAACTAATTGTGAACACGGTAAGATTATAGATTAAGTGTGCTCCACTCACGGCCAGTTCATTTTCTTTCCACATGTAGATGATGCCTAATATGAGGCCCCCAATCATGGCTGTTATCATCTGGTAAATGTTAGCGTTGTAGGCCAATTTATGAACAACTCCAAACGCGATTGATAAAGCAATAACTGACAGTTTCTTTCCTAAGAGGGGCGCAGTTACGCGATATAGGAACACGCGGAAAAAAGCTTCTTCAGCTAATGGGCCTGGAAAATTAAGAACTGCAGCTAAAAGCATTTGTGTTTCACTGCTAGGCCCCACGTTGACGTTTGATAGTGGAGTACCTTGAATTGCTGTTGAGTTAGAAAGCGATAGGAGAGTTTGAGGACTAGCCATGAAGCTATAGGTTTTGCTTAGAAAGCCAACAACGAAGCTTGCTAGGAAAAGTCCTACGATGCAGATGAAGAAGCCTCCCCCCGTATCTCTTCCTGATTCAACACTATGATCCCAAAAAGAAAAAACTATGGCTAAAGTTACAAAATAGAACAGCCCAAAAAACCCCAAGGTTGATGCTCCAGTGAAGTAGGCTACGAGAATGCACATTGCGTCTAGGAGGAGAGCTATACCTACGAGGAAAATGTAGATTCGGTCGAATGGTTTTCCCAGTTCCACAAGCTCATGATATTTTGCCATTGATTAGGTACGCCTCCACGATGGCTGCTATTAGAAGCAGGACTAAGTAGAGTGTCCATGACTTCCACGATTGATGTTTTAGCCTTTCTTTTGCTCCTGACCGCGTTATTGCTAATGCGCCTAAATACGCTGATTCAGACGCTAAGATCGTGTAAGCGAGAATTTCTAAGAATGCTACTGGAATTGAGATGCGGAGAATGTACGTAAATGGTGGAATGCCTGTTGCTGCTGCTAAGAGCCCTATTACTTGTCCAGTGTTAAAAAGAACAATTAGAAAGAACACTAGGCTGATGAAGGGTGTGACAAGGTAAAAACTGGCCGAAATATTGTTTACGAAAATGCTGAAGAAGGTGAGCCTGAGCCTTTGCTGTTCAATGTTCTGTTCAGTTTGGTTTGCCAGAGCCTCCCCTTGAGGAGAAGTTATTCCAAGAGCATAATATTGATAGGCTGAAAGGGTTATGATGGCATAGAAACAGGCGAATACTAACACTCCTAAAATGATGAAGGCCGTCGAGAAGTATTTGCTATCAGAGTCACCCACTTGTTTTACCACCATCCAGAAATGAATAGTATGAGTCCTATGGGAAGAATTATCCATGCAAGTGTGATCGCAAAACTGGGAATGATCCACCAACTAGGAACAATACAGAGACTCCAATCAAAAATGACCCAGTAAAGCGGGTTAGGTATGTTGATGCTGATGCCGTAAGCTCCCATCTGAATTGTTGGAAACGCATAGATGACGATCAAAGCAAGAAGTAAGATAAGGCCGTAGAACAGGTTAGCGGCTTTCAAAGAAAACTACCTTCTTTTAGCTAAGTGTATTGCAAGGGCTATAACGATTGCGATTATCACGCTTACGCTGACTATTTGGAAGGTGAGAACTGCTTGTGCTGAAACTGTTAATTGCGCATTTGTCAAGTCGGGGGATGGGGAAGCAAAGCTGAAAAGTCTCATTCGTTGGAGGCCATATCCAGAAATGAAGCCGAGTAAAGGAAGCAAGGCCCAATAAGGATGCTTCTGAACATCAACGATTTTAAACGTGTGTAAAGCTAAAAGCACAACGCCAAATATGATGAGCAAGAGCAAAGCTGTTTCGAGGCCATACACGATTATTGTCGTAGCAGCTAGAATGAATAGGAATATGCCCGCGCCTAGCACACACAACATAACCAGAGGATTCGATAGAAACAACGCTAGTATACCGAGACCAGTTGACTTAGCACTCATACTAGTAAAGACGTTGTTCAGTCCTTATGTGCCTTTCCGTAAAAGATTCTGGGAAAAAGAGGGAAAAGGTATCAGGGTATTGGCATCGCTTGAAGGCCCCAGTGTCGAAGCCCAACGAGCATAATTGCTCCAATGATTATTGCGATTGCAAACGCTGTTCTTACGACAAATGTTCCGCGACCTTTCCAATGACCTAGCATTGTTACGAAATCGAAGCCTGAAAGCCCAAAGACTCCTCCGTGGTATAATAGTGTTTCAAATGGTATTGGAAGACCATACTGTATTCGATCTATGAAGTATACGAAAGCCCACACAGTCCAAGCTCCAAGAGCCGCGAGAGTAAGGTATTTTGCCACTGATGTTTTAGGGCCAATGTTAAGTGCAGCTAAAACTAACAGCACGACTCCAGCTAGTGACACGGTAAAAGGGTCAATCATCCCCGTGGAAACAAGCACGGATAACATTCCCAAGAATGCAACTGACGCGGAACCCACCATGCCAGCTTCTTTACGAATTAGGATTGCTCCTAGTCCAATGAAACCTTCTGCGTAGGGTATAGCATAGAAGAACTCCCAGCGTCCTAGCAATGCCATGTTAAGAAGACCAACAAATACGCCGATGACTAGCCACTGTATGCCATAGTTCTCTTTCCAAGTCTCTTCTCTATCGTTCATAGAACCTAATAAACCATTGGCGCTTATTAGATTTTCCACAAAAAAGCGTGGGTTGGCTAGAATGACTTTCGGGGATACACTGCTATTCCCGCGATTATGGTGCTTATTCCAGTGGTTCCTGTCAACTCGTAGAGATGGATATCCAAACCCTGCGTCTTGTGGATCTCTGAGTAGACTAAGTCCACTTGCACTACGTTGCTGGGAATTGTGGGGGGTACTGGAACGTCTGGATTAGATGGTGATGCTATCTGCAAATCGTTTGGTGTAAAGAACAAGCGTCCTATTTTTAATCCAGCCAAGGATTGGTTTTCTAGCGCCCAGCCCCCATTGTACTCCCATGTGACTGGATATGTGTGAATAAATCGTCCGAAATGGATTGTGTTGGATAATGTGAGAAAGTACCACCCTTTATTTGGTGCTGAAAAGTTCCAGTATAGCTCATCGATTGATAGCCACGAACGGTAGGAGTCAGGTATTTTGTAGTCTACGTCAATCGTAATCGTCTTTCTGTCAGAACTCAGCATCATCTCGTAAAGGGTCATAGTGTCATAGATTAATGGGTACTTCTTAACGCCGTCAAGGATAATCCAGCCCGTCTCAGTTCCGTAGATTCTCCAATCAGCACTACGATCTAGAGTAGAGGTAAAAAATGTCAACCCAAGATATACGTCTTGAGAAGGCATAACAATTCCTAGAGAGGACACATCGTAGAAAACCGTATGTGCTGGAATAACTCCACTATAAAGGGAGTCTCCTGTCCAGAGCATGACTCCGATTTGCCAGTTCAACCCGTTGTTTGGAAGAGTTATGGGAACACTGATCACTTGGTCAGCTTTCAGGCTTTCAGGAAAAGCTATGCTAACGCCCTGCAACCCACCAACTCCAGTAACCGTAAAGGGATACCCAAAGCCTATGCCTACTAGGACTAGGCCAGCCACAACCAAAACGACGAATAAGACCTTCCGGGTACCATCACTAACCAAAATGTCTTCCCCCAATTATCTGGTTTTCCATAAAGATTTTAGGAAAGAAAAAAATGGGGAACTAAGAAGAAGATCGTAGAGCTACTACCAACATGTCTACGTCGCATTAATGCAACGGCCATTATTACAACGACAGCTATGACTACACCAACTACTATGACTACACCAACTATTATCCATGTCCAAGGTGTTTGTATCGCGTTTTTGCTAGTCAGACCGACAGGGTAAGAGTTTGACCCGCTATGAACGGTTGTTGTTCCAGCAGTGCTGAAATAAGTGTCGTCTTCGGGAGTGCTGATCGTAATGGGGCCTGTATACGTACCTAGATTGAAGGTTTTCTCTCCGCGAGTTGTAGTTTCTGATTGGGACTCTTCTCCATATCTGACGGTTACTTGTATTCCTGAAACTTTCAGGTCGCCACACTTTGTAGTTACTGTGAGAACAGTATCTTGTCCTCCACTTGCTGAAAATATGACTTGTACGGTTTTGCTGCTATGTTGATCTGCAGGTTCGTCGTTCCAAAGCGAGATTGTAATGCTAGATCCCATATCTTGTTGTAACCCGCCAAGGTTCGTTACTGAAATGTCAACTCGTTTAGGTTGTCCAGGCGATATAGCTCCTGTTGGAGTGTCAGGCAGATTAGTTGGCGATCCAGAAGTAGTCGTGAACTTTAGTATAAAGCCTCCAGGGGCGTTGCCAGTGTTGCTTACCGTGACGAACAAGGTTCCTGAGCCTGCAACTGGAATGTGAGGCTGAGCTTCGCCGCTTTCCCAGTGAGCGTCAGTTATTATGCCCGTCTGGAATGATGGTCTCCAAACATATGTGTCTACGATGTCCGTGCTGATGTCAAGAGTGTACAGCCAAAGGAAGGAATTCTGGTCTAATAAAAGTTTTATGACTTTGTTAGTAGTGTCAACCACATAGTTGCCAGTGTAGGGATTTACGCCCATGTTATTTAGATGTGGGCCTTTCTGCTGATCCAACCATGCGGCTAGACTGCTAGGTCTTCCGCTTGTAACAGTATACGGTGCTCCCGAGTATAGAAGTTCATCAGGGGTAACGCGGATTGGATAGTTGTAAACGTCCCCAGGAAAATAGGATTCTCCAGTAGCTATCCCAGGATACCCATTTGACTGATCCCATTGGTCAGCATACATATTGTATCGCGTGTAAATTGACCCGCCAGTGTTTACGCCCCAGCCTGTCCCAAACCAGTTGTCAACGAAGGCTCGCCTGTCTGTAGTGCTACTGCTGAATTTCACGTATGGTTCCACGTTTCCATCGTCTCTCCATATGAGATCATCTCGCAGTATAAACATGGGTTGGCCACTTGGCCAAGCTCCAGCGCTAACTAATCCTACCTTTGTGAAGGTGATTGTTTCAGAGGAGTCAGCACTGTTATGAAAGCTAAAGGGCTGTAAGTTGATGCTGCCACTTCCTGAAGGTTCAACATGGTACGTTGAGGTTCCTGAAGGCCCAGTTAAAGGAATCAATGTGCCATCTGCCTTTACCTTTACGCATTCGATGTCCAGAGGAATCACTACTTGCCAGTTGTTTTGTGTTCTCCAATAGGTAGCAGTTTGAGCAGGAATAGGCCCGTCCCCATGCTTCGAAAACGCGCCGTTCATGTAGGTCTTGTATTCTTTCCAGTAGTAATCATTATCGACAAAAGGGTTAGAGGGTACATGTACGCCGTAAGTAGCGGGTAATACAATCTGGTTATCATACTCGTATAGATCGGATTTGAGGTATGGTTGACCAATAGTAATGCTTAGTTGAATACTGGCAGTTGGAATCAGGATATTGCCTGTGGTTGGGTCTCGATTTGTCGTGTTACCATTAGAATATTGTTCTGCTTGCGAATCGTTAAACTCGTAGAAACAATGTGTTCCGTAAGCAGTAGCTGTATCAGCTAAGACTACCCAGTGGCCTCCAGTGTAAGACCCGTCTGAAAGTGTTTGGCCTGGACGTTGAGGATCAATCTTTATCGTTGATACTGCGAGAAGCCCAGCGATGCTTAAAGGCTGTGGATAGAAGGATGCGATCATGATGGTCAGAACTACTCCGATGACAACAATCGCGCTCACTACTTTAGCTGTAGAGTTCATGTTTACAGTATTCCCCACTGTTCCCACTGTGTAAAGCAACACCTAAACCTTATGTGCTTTTCCGTAAAAGATTCTGGGCAAAAGAAAAGGGGGAGGAAAACGGGGGGTTTATGCGGTCAGGGTTATTGGGCTTGAGGGTGTTGGGTTAGTCCACCATCGGTAGTAGGCATTCGCGCAGACTTCATCGTCGAAGAGGACTATGGGGTATGTGCTTGCGGTTATTGTCGTGGTTTTGATGAGGACTATGTTGATGGTGTGGCTTGTTCCGCCTAGCCAGTCAGTGAAGCTTATGGCGTATCCTGTTTGTCCCGTTGTCGTTCCAGTCATATCAGCTATTGGCGAAACTTGAAGGTTATCAACAAATACGCTTTGGATCGAAAGCCCCGTTACGATGGGAAGGTAGATTTTCCCTGCAAGAAGTTTTGTGTTTAAGCCTCCGACTCCGATCGAAAGGGCAAGCTGCCACTGGTTATTATTTGTGTAGTTCATAGCTGTGCTTGCATTTTCGTAAAGGTGTGTTACGGAGTTGTAGGCTGAAGCAAGTGCTGAGAAGGTCACTGATGCGCGTGGAATCACGGCTACGGTTGACGGAGTAGGAGTCACCATTGCTTGTCCCGTTAAAGTGTTGGTTATATTTGTGCCGGGTACACTCATTGTGACGAGAATAGGGTAGTATACCGATCCTACGTGGCTGGCACTTGTTCCATTCTGCACTAGCAAGCCATACGTACCCATTGATGCTCCTGTCCACACCCATGTACCATAAGCCAAAGAGTAACTTGCCGATCCTACCGACGTGGCGGTTGAAGGTACAAGGGCCAAGGGTGTAGATGATATTGGCAAAAATTGTGTTGTCACTGTACTAACGGGGAGTCCAGTGGCAAAGTCAGAGAGGCCAAACGTCACGGATAGACCAGTGGTGTATGCCCAAGTTCCAATAGGGGTAGGTACAAGAGACTGTTGATAAGCAGGTATGCCGATGAAGACCTCGTAAAACACTACTGCTGAAACGCTTATGAGAATCAGGCCGACGCTTAAGATAATTTCTATGTCCTTAGTGTCCATCAATTTTTTCTCCTTTTCAATTTTAGCGTTAAAGCATATAACCACATGGTGTTAAAAGACTTCCCATTTCAGAAAAATTGAAATCTTATATATCTTGAAGCTAAACGTAATCTTGTGCGATGAATGGCAGAAAAAACAGATAATAAGCTAGAAAACTTTGCAATCCTTGACATATTACAAGGAGCGGGAAAAGCCCTCTCCGTTCCAGAGATAGGAAAACGGATGAGAACAGAAGACAGGTTAGGAACTATAGACTATCGGTTAAAGGGACTTGTTGAAAGGGGCATTGTTGAGGTAGACGCTAAGAATTACGGTTCCAAGTATAGGATAGCGAAGAAATACGCCTCTTCATACTCATACACGATTACGCAAGTCCTGGGATTCACAGCTACAATAGTCTTTCTTGCTTTCGGATTCTTATCAATTACTATCAGTTTACCGATGGCCATCACATGTCTAGCATTGTCAAGCCTCATAGGATTAGCAGCCACAGTAACTAACCTGATCAACAGTGGAAGAGAGAAGAGAAAAACCTTACACGACTTAGCTTGACACGCAAAGAATGGACGGTTTTGCAACCCTTAACTTTGTCGTAGAGTTGTGTGCTTCTGCATCATCTCGCTACTTGACGCACGTTTTCAAGTGTCGGTCTTTACCTTCATCCTAACTCTTTTGACGAAAGAGTGTGGTTGAAGAGGCCGCCTTCTTTGCAGGTGTTAGGTAAGCTACCCATGACTAAAGATCATGGGCTTTCCTTCCGCTAACAACATTTGACTCTCCGAGTTCTCGCTGTTAGCTTCATCAAGACGTATAAGCCCGCTTACAGGGACTTGTCTTTTGGAAATCTGGAAGCTGAAACATGGTTGGTTAGAGCATGGTTCAATCCGCTCCAAAAGCGCTTTAACAGCAACCGCTAAACTAGATTTACGGTCACTATTCACCACTTGACCACACGTTTTACACTTGAACAGGCTGTAGTTGTTTTTGGCGTGCCCGTAGCCAACAGCACCGCAGTGGCTACACCACTTACTTGTGTGGTAAGCATCAACAATGTTCAAGTATATGTTATGGTCAAAACAACGTTGCTGAAGATTCTGCTTGAACTTGTAGAAAGGCATACGCATAACTATTCTGTTGAAGTTCTTACTTTTTCGTGGAAACCTCTGCAAATTCTCAACAGCAATTTCTGCAGTGTATTTGTCAGCTATCTTCAAGACTTCTGCCACTACTTGCCCGATGTTATTCTTCACAAAGTTACGTTCTCTATGTCTTAACCGCTTCAACTTCTTTCTCGCATTCAACGATTGAAGCAGTGCTCGCCTTATCATCAAGTGGGTGCGCTTAACGTAAATGTTCTTGCCTAGATACGTCTGACACAGAACTTTTCCTTTTGGCGACAAAACGGTCACAGCAAAATTCTTCACGTTCACATCTATACCTAAAACATTAGGTCTGTTTGGAACCTGTTTTTCCTTTTGAAGATACGCTACGAGTTCCAGTTTGCTTGTTAACCCGAAGGTTTTGCAAATCCAGCCTTGAGTCATATTCAAACAGAAACGCTGGTAGTTTCGGTTCTGTTTAATGGGCACCGCTATTTTCTGTCCATCCTGAAAGCGTAGTTCTACGAAGAAGTTGGTTTTGGTTCTGAAGGTCTTAGCGTTTCTTGGAATATTAAATTTCACAGTTAAAGCATTTACACGGTCACTGTTTTTGCGGTAGGCATCACGTATGAGGCTACATCGGACTTGAACATTAAATCCTGTCCGTTCTTTACTTGCCATCAGAGTCTTATGATGAAAATCCATAAACGTGTTACAGCCTTTGCGTTCACTGAGAAGCAGTTCGTATTCTGCTAACGCTTGACGCATGAATTGGGTTAAAACATGGTTTTTCTTGTTGGTTGCTAACGTCTGTAGAAGTATGGCTCTCTTCAGTTTCAGCTTATCCATTGCTCTAACCGAAATCTCTTAATGCGGAACAAACATATAAGTGTTTAAGTCGCAATTCCTCCCATGGTTAAAGCCAATGGGCATCCTTGCGACGATCTGGTGATTGAGAAAAGAGCAAATAGCCTATTTAAGCATTAGGTAGTTGTACTACGTCTTTTACCTTAATCCCGCCTTTTTCTAGTTTCGCAAGAATGACACTTAGGCCGTTAGAATCATAACCTGTTAGCTCTATCGGAGGATGTTTGCCTTCAGTTTTCACGCTTACCCGCAAGTAACTCATCTCCGTCTCTTCCTCAGAGCTAAAGCGACGACGATAAAGAGTATGACTATTAGTAGTCCAACGGACTCTACCAAGCTTCCTAGAATGAATACTCCAGCCATTGTTAGGGACTGGGTTACTTGGATTTGAAGGGGACTAGTGGTTTGGACTTGCATCGTGTAGGTTCCTCCATGGACAGGTATTGCTATGACCACATGTTTTTCGTCAAGGCCCGATATGAATAGAGTCTGTGTGCCTAGAGCAACGGTGTTGTTGTGACTATCGTACATTTCCCATTTGAGAGCTACGTCTGTTGCTTGGGTTCCCTTATTCACGACGACCACGTTGAAGTCTACCGTGTTCTGCCAAAAGTAAAAGGATAGGCTTGTTGTTACGGGAATAAGATCTAACTGCATTGGAGACACGGCGTATATCACTGTTGGCGCGATTGGTCCGACTGGAGGAGCTGGAATGGAAACGGGTACAAAGTTGACGTATACTATTCCTGGTGAGAAGGGAAGAAAGCCCAAAGGATCGTAGGGGTAGGTCACGTTGTTGAACATGTAGTATTGAAATATGGTTTGGCCTAGAAGGGGAAAGGCCGCGAGCGTGTAGGTCTTGCCTGGATTGTATACCCATCCTGTTCCGTTGGCAACGTATACCCAGTTGACCATTAATGTTCCGTTGCCTAATATTTGGAAGACTATGGTTTTAAGGGGAATATCTGCAGTGCTGGATATTGTGGCCGTGCTTGGCAGGTTAACCATTAGTTCTTGTCCGACCTTTGAGAGGCTTATTGCCTGCATTATGCTTGTGAAAATTCCAAGACGTGATACGCTGGCCTGTGATAGTAGTGAAGATTCTGAAGACGTGCTGAATAGTCCTGTCAGAAACTCTTGAAGAACCTTAGTGCTGGAGATCTTTGAAGCGTTACTGGATAGTTGTTTGAAAAACTCTTGAGACGTTTTACTGTTGGAAGATATTGAAGAGAGGCTTAGGGGAATTATCATAAACTCATAGTTTGATTGGGAGGATGAATTCAGGATGGACAGGCTTAAAAGTAGGCTGCTAAGGGCGATGTTAGATCCTGATGATGAACTCAGATTGGATAGGCTTGAAAGTACGTTTCTAAGCTCGTAGTTATTCGACTCGGTTGAGGATAGTGTGGCAAGACTTGTGTAGATGTATAACAAGCTTTTGACTCCTGAAACATTGAGCAGAAGCACACATGATGAAGAGACGCTGGGGTTTGCTCCGAATATGACGAGAAACTCATAGTTAGACGTGGAACTGGAAGATAGGGTGGCAAGACTGGAAAAATCGGTGCTGAAAGCATAGTTTGACTCTGACGAGGAGACTAGGCTAGATAAGCTGGATAAGAAGGCTATGAACTCATCGGTGCTTGTGGAAGCAGAAGACATGTTTGCTAGGCTTAAAAGCAATGTTTTGATCTCAGCGTTAGAATATGACGAGGACGATAGAGAAGACAAGCTGGAAAGTACAGTTCTGATCTCAGTGTTGGATTGCAATGTTGCGTTAAGATTAGGAAGGCTAGAAAGAAGCAGGGTGAGTGAATAGTCAGAAGTGGAAGATGAGGTCATTTGAGCAAGAGACGATAGCACTCGACTGAAAGCATAGTTAGATTGCAACGACGAACTTAGGGTAGACAAGCTTGAAAGGACGAGCCCAAGCCCGTAGTTAGACCCTGATGAAGAAGACAAGGTAGGAGAGCTTGTAAACGTGTCAGTCTGCACGTAGGCAGTAGTTGTTATTGTTTGAACCCCAGTATTATTCCAGTTGTTGCTAGTGTCGTTGCACCACATTTCCCATTGATCCGCGGCCCCGACCAGTGTGCCTAACGTGGTAAGATAGTCGTACCTTGCCGACTTTGTAGTCAACCAAACAGTCCAAGAACTCGTCCACGTCTGGTTTACCCAAGACCCCGTGAAGTTACATCCGAATATGACTCCTGAAATATTAGTTTCATCCGTCCAAGTTACAGAACAATTAACAGCAGTGTTTCTCAGTGTGGCGTTCGAAGCGATGCTTGAATAGGTTGGAGGAGTTGTTTCAGCGGATGCTTTGAAAGTGGCGATTGCTCCAGCCCAACCCTCATTATCAGCTCCTGACGTTCCAGAATTAGCCGTTGCTGTAGCACTTACGATTTTCTCAAGATAAGCACAACTACCCTGAGTGTAAACATCACCATCGAGCATAGCAAAGCCGTTAGTAGGACTCGACTGTTTAGTAATGTAGTACCAAGATATTCCGCCTATCCATAACTCATTGGCTAGAGTTGTTGTTGCCGTGGTTCCTGTGTTAGAAGGTGAATTCCTACCACCACTTGTGGCAGTTTGATCAAGAAAACTGGAAGTGGCAACCCCGCTATATTCACAAATATCCACAACTCCCCCTTTGTTCATGCTCCCACTGAAAGCCACGGAAACACTTGTTGATGCACTAGCACTAACTACGCCAACCCAGATTTCCACCTGCATGTAAGAAAACTCATAGTGTTGGCTACGGATCTGATAGGTCCAAACGACATTAGTTTCAGTTATGCTTGAGACAGTCCTATAAGCAGTTGATGATCCCGATGAAATTACAGCGACAAGTACATTTCCACTCGTAGGCGTAGACCCAATTGTCACGGCAATAGGCGAGCTTGTTCCTGTCCCTCTTGCATTACCCTGAACTCTTGTTATCCCATTAGCATGAACAGGCAGAACGAAGAAGCTGATGGAAGCAAGAAAACTAGCCAGTAAGAAAACGATGAGAAAAAGGGTAATTGCTCTACGTCTCATAACAGACCTCCAAGGAATGAGGATGGATGTTGTTCGTTGGCGTATCTGCTAGAGAGATCTAATTGCCTGCTGAGTTTGCCGTGCGTATCCAAGTTGTTGTGAGGTTGTCGCTTACTTCAAATGTTGTTGATTGAGGAAGCGCGAATGCAGCGTATAGGTTGAGGTCAGTGCTTGGGGCGAGACTCCACTGGATTCCTACGGCGTTAAGGGTTATAGCGGCTGTGCATGTCACGGTTCTGGTGAAGTTTGTAGCGTAGTGTCCACCATTCAGCCATTGGGCTGTGGAGTTGGCTGCTCCCCTTCCGAACCCGCTGTTTGTCGCCTCTTGGGTCAACTGGGTTAGGCCGACTGCAATCGTGGCGTTTCCATAGCTGAAGCATGTTGCATTGAGATTAGTTAGTCCTGTCCCCCCATCTATTACTGAAGCGTTTCCCAGGATAAGTTCAGCATCATACTGTTCTCCGATGGTCGTGATCAAGTCAGGTACGTAGTACTCATATGTTCCATTATGCATTTGGAAAACCATGTATACTCCAGCTTCAAACTTGGGCCTGGAGTACCCCGAGTAGTCACCGGCGGTTGAGTTAGAATCCTGCTGCAAGGTAGTAACCTTTTGCTTCAACGCATCAATCTGGTTTGCCAGGTTTTGTGTCCAAAGCGCGAAAAGCGCGACGCCTAACATCGAAACTAGAATCATGCAGATACCGAAAAGGGCAAGAACTGTCTTCCGTTTTCCTCTTGAATTATTTTCCATTCATTACACCTTATCACTATTTAGGAACGTATTAGTTAAAAAAGTGTTTCCCTAAAAAGTTTAGGGTCTATCAACATTTATTTAATACGTTGTTTTCGCGGAATCAAAAGGGCAGAATCAAAAATCGTGCCAAATGCAACCATGGCGATGCCAGCATAGACCTCGTTCATCTGGGGGCCTGGCGGGGGAGAAGTGTTTACAAAGATTACTTCAATGGTTTCCGTTGCTCCTAAATCAGCAATGTTTACAGGATTAGACGATGATACTTCAACACCGTTTCTCTTCATTGAGGCATAGTACCATCCACTTGACGGAGTTGCCGTTATCGTTATCGTTGAATGTACCAGATATTTCATAGGGATAGAAGACTCTGGGCTAATACTCCACAGTCCTTGTCCAGTGACTGTTATCGTAAGATCACAATATTCAGGAGGCGTCACGTCTTCGATGAATACTACTTGTATGTTTTCTGTGGCAGCCAAATTAGCTATTTCTGCGGGGTTCGCCTGCGTCCAATCAATACCGTTTCGTCTTGTTCGGTCATATTGCCACCCGCTAGTCACAGTCATCGTCAAACTGATGCTGTCCCCAACATGATAAGTAGCGCCATATTGACCTTCTGGGGGAGAAACCGTGCCCTGCCCAATCTTCGTGATTGTTACTGTAGCGTATGATGGTGGCGGCGGAGGAGTCCCTTGCGCGAAGTACGCTCCCGCTATTGAGTTGCCAGTTATGACAGCATTGAAAGATGCGTCTACGAGGGTTGCACCGTTATAGTTCCAGTGATCAAAATGCCAGCCTGTTGAAGGGATTGCTTGAAAGTACACTGTTTGTCCATATGATACAACGATGATACCACTGGGTACTGTTGAGCCTTGACCTTCTGCTACGTCTACTGTGACTGTGTATGAAGAGGCGCTGAAGACTCCGTAGGCATGACCGACAAGTACACATCCCACGATAACAAAGGCGAGACCTAAAACGAGACCTAACCACCGAAACTTTGGCTTCAACAACATTACCTCTTTACATTGCTACTTAGAGCATATTTGGTTAAAAGAGTTTCCGTAAAAATTTAGGGACCACTTTGAGAACTCGCAGACATGTTTGATCCGAAGGTGTAATCATAATTTTTAGGAACATGCAGATACACTAGAAACTGGGCTTCCTCTGTTCTGCCACTGATTATTGCGAGTAATGTGCAGTTGAGGGTTTGATCTTTTATTTCAGCGTTAGAACTTAGATACTGTAAGATCGTGAAGGTTTGGTTTGACCATAGTTGAGAAGGGGGAAAGGTCTGTTCAGGCCCAGAACTCGGAACTTTATACCCGCAAACCCATATTGCCCCATTCATCGGTACATCGGGAGCTAACGTGATGTTTAATAGCCCAAACGTGGAGTTGACGGGGGAAAATGATGTAGTTAACACGACCACATTAAAGCTCTCTACAGAAAGTTCAGGCGACTCCCAAAGTGCAATCACGACCAAAGCACTAGCTGAGACAATTCCCCCAACTAGGAGAAAAGAGAGCAATAATCGCGTGGTTCTATCCGTCGTTTATACCCTCTAGAAACAAGTTACGCTACAAGTCGGTATAAATATTTCGGCTTCTATCTCCATAACGAACATAATACCCAGTGATCGTTACTTGCTTCTTTGTCTCATACGCCTCAAAGTTTTTGTAGCCACGTTGCTCTAGCCCAACCCCTCATATTACCCACTTCAGGCCCATAAGCCTATTCTATTCGTGGTATTTTCCCAGTTAGCACATCATAAACATTAAATACGAGATGCTCCGTGTATGATTCAGTGTTCCACATTCGTCTATAGGGTGAGAAAATGGTGAAAAAGTCTTCTGAGTTACTGAGGCAAGTGAAAGGGTTGGGAGCTAGACTTCGAAGACTAGAGCTTTGGCAGAACGAAATTAACAAAGTTTTAGAGATGGGTAAACCAGAAATCTACGTTGACCCCTTAACTTACGCGAAAGATGAGTTTGACAAAAGACTGATAAAAACACTCTTACTTCAAAGGGTTGCTACTGCACCTGAGCTTGCCCGAATGATAGGTGAACCTGATAGGTTCAAAGTTACAAAACGCCTCCAAAGATTCCAGCAGGAAAGCACTACACAAGGCGAACAATGGCTAACATTCGATCCTAGAAATCGTCTAGAACACTACAGAGCTTGGTGGATCATATCTGACGTAATAAGTCCCAAACTACTTACTCCAACTCCAGATGCAGCAGCACAAAAGGCTGATCTCTGCGGAGACGTGGAACCCGCACCGATCATAGAACAGAACTAAGAACAGAACTACCATAATTTTTTCTAGGTGAAAAAACATAAATAAACCTTTCAGCAATATTCGTTCTTGTGTCTAAAGATCAACGAAAACGTTGTCGCTACAACGCGAAAAAGAAAAGAGTAGTTTGTGATGTTTAAAGGTACTGATAAACAGATTCTTCTTGTTACTGGGAAGAAATGTAAGCATTGCGAAGAAGCTAAACGTGTGGCTGAGAAGGTAGCGCAAGACCTTAAGGTTACCTTAACATTATTTCCAGTTGAGAACTTGGGGGTTAGCACAGACATTCCAGTCACTTGTATCATTGACAGAAAACACCCAAATGCTCCTACTTGTTTTGTGGGCATTGGGAAGATTGGAAAGTATGAGGATGACCTGAGAAAGATGCTCACAGAAACCTAGGAGGGATAGAAACAGTGATGGCTCAACAAGAAACATTAGGTCCAGGTATTGACTCATCTTTGTTGTTGAGGGTTGCGAAGAGGGAACACGTTAAGCTCTCAGAATTGCCTATGCTGCTTGTTGATGCTCGGTCAAGAAGACTTGTTCGGGGCATTTTAAAGCTTCAGTCTTGCCTTCATAGAGCATACGACCTGATTGATCCATCCATATCAAATGTTCCATCCAGCTTTACCAAGGTCATGTTAGCCCAAGCGAACAGATCCTATTTTCTCAAGGTTAGGACACAGTTGATCGCGGAATTAGCAAGAGTTCCAACGATAATTCAGGAGATCGGAAGTACACTTTTAGAGTCTTCACAAATAATTGAGGAAGTATACGGGTTAACCAATGTTTTAGGCTCATTTTACAAAAACGTGATTTCTACTCTTGAATTAATCAACACCGAACTTGCCAGTATAGAATCGTCGGCCTTCACTGATGATTTACTTGAGCACTCATCAACGTTGAGGAAGCTCTGGAGAGATTTAGAAATGCAGTTGAAACACCAGATAATTGCTCCATTAAAGTTATCCATCACCGAACGTGCTAGGGAAAACAGTTTGAAACGGATTGGGGAACTAGTCTATGGGAGAGCAACCGAGACTTTCCCGTGAACCCCTCACTGGGCAGCAGGTCATCGAAGACCTAAGTATGCTCAGAGGAGAATTTGACCTAATCGCCCTATCCTTCGCTAAAACTCTTCAAATGACATCAGGCCAAGGATACAAAACCCCGCCAAAAGGCAAAGTTCTAACCGGATCAAACTTGGTTCTAGAACATCTCAGGCGAATTGACTCAACAAACTATGAAACAGGACAAAGCGCAGTCCAAATAGCAAAAGCAATCAATCAATCTCGCCAGCATGTAAGCGCAACACTCAGCAATCTTACTAATCGCAAACAAGTCTCCTCAGAACAAAGAGGAACACGAATACGCTACTTCCTCTCACCATCTTAAGCAATACCACGTAACCGTGTAGAGTGAAAACAAGAGTGAAAACATGACGCTGCCAACAGATGAAGAAGTAAAAAAACGCCTAGCAGAGTTGCTTGATGGTGACATGCTCCCACCCTTAAAAGGTGTGGGCTTCTTGCTTCACCGTTATTCCTTCTGGAACAACTCTACAAGCGTTAATTTCCGTATGCCCTACGGTATATCTGTTTAGAATGTTCTTTGCAGCATATAAGTGTTAAGCTTGCTTTCATCCCAGAGCTGAAGCATCTGGGGATTCCCGCTCGCACCGTGCTAAAATGTTTTAAGGTAATAAGCATATTAAACTTATGCAGGCGTATTTTCCCCAGGTAGTTCTTCCTTTTCCTCTTCGGAGATATCAACAGGAAGCCGTTTTTGCCCTTCTGAAACAGAGGCATGGAACTGTTGTTTTACCTACTGCTACGGGTAAAACCGCCATTGCTCTTGACTGTATCAGACGATTAAAGATGAGAACTGCCGTTTTGGTACCTACTGAAGTGTTGCTTAAGCAGTGGGTTGACAAGCTCCGAGAGGCAGGCATACACGCAGGAGTCTATTATGGCAAGGAAAAGCGCCCATACTCAGCCGTAACAGTGTTCATAGTAAACTCAGCCATGATTCACCCTGACCTTCTAAAACGGTTTAGCTTCATCGTAGTCGATGAAACCCACCATTTAGGAGCCGAACAATTTTGTCGTCTCCTCCCAATTATACAAACCAAACCCTACGCATTAGGACTCACAAGCTACATTCGAAGGTCAGACGGGCGAGATAGTCTAGTCAGAAAAGTTATGCCAGTAATCTATCACATGCACATAGCTGATGCTCAAAACCAAAGGTACATTGCGCCCATGAACGTTCTAACTGTCCAAGCTCAAATGAGTTTCGAAGAAAGGCGCATATATGAAGAGTACACTGAAACCATAAGGCGAGCCTACCGAATCTTAGGCACTGTAAACCCTGCTGACCTTGCCAAATCAAAGGAACCTCTTGCAAAAGCCTGTCTTGCAGCTATGGCAAAACGTAAAGTGGTCCTAAGCAATATTCAAGATAAGAAATCCAAAGTCCTCATGATAGCCCAGAAACACCCAAATGAACGTATCTTGGTCTTTTCAGAATCAATACTTGGAGCAAATGCTATTCAGAAACATTTAATCAGAAACAATGTTCCAAGCGGAATCTACCACAGTCAAATACCCATCTACCAAAGAAGGCGAGCCCTCGACCTCTGGAAAAAACATCTCTATCACGTTTTAGTAGCTGTTAAATGCCTCGATGAAGGCGTAGACGTGCCAGCGTGCAGAATAGGCATAATAGTCGCGTCAGGATCAGCAAACCGCCAATGGATACAACGCCAAGGACGCATGATGAGAAAACGTCCCAAAATGACAGGGGGAGTCATATACATTGTATACTGCACTAACACCATTGAGTCCCGATACAGCCAAAAAGTCGCATGGATACTTGCCCACTTATAAAGTGACATGCTCCCACCCTTAAAAGGTGTGGGCTTCTTGCTTCACCGTTATTCCTTCTGGAACAACTCTACAAGCGTTAATTTCCGTATGCCCTACGGTATATCTGTTTAGAATGTTCTTTGCAGCATATAAGTGTTAAGCTTGCTTTCATCCCAGAGCTGAAGCATCTGGGGATTCCCGCTCGCACCGTGCTAAAAGTAACCACAAAAAGGGAATTAGTAATTGGGAAATGCTTCGTAGTCATCTTGTTCTTCCGCAAATGCCCTAAAATGAGTCTGGATATCCTTGTTATCTTTTTTGCTAGGCGTAAAGTTTCGACAGATACACTTGCGACATGATCCGCGTCCAGCATATCTCCATCCCATTTTGAGTTTATTATGTTCAACCAAAGTATGTCCACAAGTGCAAACAAAATCATCTAAAACACTCAGCGTACCTTCCTCCGCTTGATGATCGTGTGTTTTGCGTTTAGAGTGTAATTATATTCACCCATGCTCAGTGTGCCTTGTAGCAAAATCTGCCTAGCTAGTTCAGGGTCTCTCTCGACCCTTAAAATCCAACCATCATCATAGTTACTTTTACGCCATCCCATTCTTAAACTTAATAGTTCTTGGCAGACGCGCTTATGCACTATTTCATCATGACTATTCATAAAGAAGCAGGGACACCGTGGATTTGAGCATTTCTTGCCAATTCCAGCGTAGATGATTATTTCTTCTAACATTGCACTCACAGCGAAGATTCGTTTAAGAGAAGGTCTCTTACTGCAAACCTAATGGCTTCAGCCCTGTTTGGATAAAGTTTTCTTTCGACCAGTAAATCAAGCTGCTGAATGTATTTCTCAGGGAGATAGAGAGTAATTAGCTTCATGGAGTTAGAGCTTCCTGAAAGGTTGGCTTGTTAGTACTGTAACTGGAGGAGCGCTTGTCAGGATGTGAACCATGTGCTTTTCTTTGTTTCTCCGAGCAATTTCGATGAGTTCAGCGTTTCCATATGTTTTGCGGGTTTCTTCTAGAATCTTCTCTAAGTGGTCTATTGTTCCTATGAGGTCATATAGGCTCGACTCTTTATTAGCGAAGTCTATACTTACCATTGAAAGAGTTGAGGAGGCCTGTGCGACTCGTTCAAGCAACGATCCTCTTGACGATCGCATCAGAAGTTTTGCGGTTCCGTTTGGGTAGTAATGGCGTATTTGGTCTATGAGAAATTCCGTATCGGCTATTTCTTCAGCGAAGTTTTCAAGGGCTTTGTCACCATGGGGAACTATCAGGTGCAATGCTGCTGTACATAATTCGCTAGCTTCTTCAGCAAGCTTCAGAACTTGACTTCTGATGCCCCAACGTCTAACACACTCACCATATAAATCTCTAACAGGTCATCCCTCCAAACAGCTTGTTTTCGTATTGCTTGATCCGCAAGCTTTTCAATGAGGTTAGAAGCCTTAGAAGATACTTTGGAGTCTGAAGCGTCTAGTTCAGCACACTCATCGTGCATCCACCCTAGAGAATAAGTAGGTCTCGTGATAACATCTCCCATCTTAATCATCTTTCCACAGAGGCAAATGCCTCCTGAAAACATTGCGGGTATTGATCGTCGATCTTTGCGTAGTTCTGCCCGAACAGTTTTCTTCGCTTCTTCTAATTTGCTGAGAACATTAATGCCCATCATGATACCCCATTATGATACCTTCAAGTAGTCTTCTAATGATTTGTTGGGTTCAGTGTATGATGCCTTGCACCAGACAAGTAGACCTAACTCCGCTGGCGACACATCATGTTCTTTTGCCATGCCTTGAAGAACTGTTTCATTATCAAGATACTGTTTCTTCCAGAAGCCACTTACTTTCTTATAGTCAGGTACAGGAACATCATATCCACAGTCCTTCAGCAATTGGAGAACCCATTTATCAATAATGACTGTTCGGATTGTTTTAACATTTGATTGTGATAGCTGGATAATGAATGATGCCACCTTAAACCCCACGCCATCCGGCCCATGTTCTGCCAATTCGTTTCGTATGTTGAACATGTCCTCAGCACTATTCGACTTCTCAATTATTTGTTGAATTAGGTTTGTGCTGTTACTTGCCCACCAATCTCTAAGGCCCATGAATCTCAGCGTCTTTTCATTGCAATATCGGGTACACTTCAGAATCTTAACTATTCTATCAACGTTTTCGGGATCATTAATACTCTGCAGAGAGGTTAGGCCGTACCGCATGAGTTTTTTTACCACGTAGACTAATGTTGTCGTATTCTGCGCGGCAGAAAGCATCGCATAGATGAATATTCGCAATAGTTCAGGTTCGTCTAATGGATTAGTCACACTAAGCCAAGCTCTCTCATACCTATGTCTATACCGAGCCGCGTTTAGGTCTTTAAGGGTAAACCGCCATCTTTTTCCATAATCAGCCACTATGTCATTCACGCTTATTCCTCTGCTCCTTTATCTCCTTGAGGTTTATGATTCGATTTAAGCCATAACTACAGTAAACTCCCAAGTCATTCTCCTTCACTTTGCTTCTGCATGTCGAACACTTGCTAATCCTCTGATTGCCAACTTCGCACCTTTCCCTTTCTTTTAAGCAGAAGACACGCATGGTCAGCCTATTCCTATGCTTGAGTCTAGGTCTAAATCTTGCTAGAACAAGGCGCTTCCCATCTTGACTCAACGTAAGACCTGCTTCAGTCCTCATCAGTTGACCCTCTACAGACCTGCGAATCGTTCTTCCCAATTAATTGATTGTCCGATTTTAATTATTCTGTCACGGTCTTTTGCTTCGTCAAATGTGAGAGTAGCTTGATATGTTGTTTCTGTGGTCACGTAGCTTTGTTTGACTAGACCTTCTGAGGCAATTTCTTTGAAACCGTTGTAGAGGCTTGTTTGCCCTATAGGGTCTTGGCCGATCTGCTGTATAGTTTGTCGGTATCGTCTGACAATTGATGGACAATCTATAGTTAGAGTATTTGTTTCTAATGAAAGGATAGCTGTCTGATAGAGTATGTATGCTGTGTGAGGCGAAAAGTCCTTTAGTATCTTGCCTTTGAGCCAATTGACCTTTCCCCATTCGATAGCTTCAAGAACTATTTCTTCAGTTAAGGGCCTCCCCAAATTGTCAGCAGTTTGAACGGCATATTTTGTTATACCTAATGCTTGGCGAATATCCCCGTTTGCATGTTGAAAAATGTGTTTTGCGATAAGTGCAACTACGTGTCTATCATATTGGCCTGGAGTAGAATACACGTAGGCTAGGCGCTGCTCAAGAATTTGGATGATTTGACGAACGTTGTAGACGGAGAATATTACGGATTTAAGCTGAAGGCGACTAAGAGTTTCTCTGGGAAAGAATGATTCGGCCTTTTGAAGATTTATTCGTCCTGAAACAAAAACAATGTTGAATGCCTTGTGGCTACTAAGCATTGCGTCGTAATAAGTGTGAACGAAAGTGGCAACGTCACGCCTCGCCCAGACCCGTTCAGGCTCATCAATAATAAGGACGTACCGATCAGCGTCAGGATAAGTTTTTACAAATTCTTCGGCGAATCTAGTTCCACAAATTTCCTTGCGGGGTATTTGAAGCCCATACGCTTTTTGGCCATGACAAACAGCATCCTTAATACTTGCATCAGCATGAACATAGATAACCCGAACGCCATTCTCCAACCCACTTTGTTTAGCGTAAAACCTAGCCGTATGCGTCTTTCCAACACCAGGTTTTCCCTCAACCCAAACGTTTAGATCCTTATTTTCAACGTACTCCCTAATCAGTTGAAGCTCGGCATCCCTCTCAATCAGCACTGCTAAAGGATAATCTTCATCTAAGGGCCTAAGAGAACCAACCTGCACAATCACTCCATCCATCCTCTCTCCACAGTCAGGCATAGCCCATTCTCAAGTTTCAAGTATATAACCTTTTCACTGAAACTTCCTTTCCACTAAAACACCGTTTCCACTGAAACCTTAATCATCTACACCAAATATGAGGTTGTGATTTATCATAAAATCCCCGTTCTTTCGTTGTTTGACTTTAGAGAGGATAGTTTGGACTTCCCACCAATCCAACCATTTCTTCTTGAGAGGTTCGTCGTTTTCATTCAGTAGAACGAAGATATACCAAACTTTCCTGTTAGAGGTATCGGCAAGCGATTTTAAGGAATTATGGGAATGTTCTGAAACGAAAAACCGTCCATTTCGATGATACTGTTGTTTATGCACTCCCAATCTATTCTTAACTCTAACATGACAAGACTTACTTCATAAATAGCTTTAGACGTTTCCAAGTCATAGCTAGAGTGGGCGTGCGGGGCAAATGAGGGTTCTTCTCCAGTATTCAATCTAAACCGCAATCTCTTCAATGACAGCTATGAAGCCTTCTTGATCGGGATGGGTACGTTTCGCGTGTGCTAAGCCATCCCATCCGGCGAACACTGGCCCCCGATTTAGCCTTGAGACCCATTTACATAATAGACACCTTGCTCTATAACGTGCGTTCGAAAATTGTTGCGGTTCAATTACTGTCTTCATTGCGTTTTACCCTCCTAAACCGAAAGTTTTGAAGCTAATCAATGTGATTACCTGTGGTTTTGCGGTTTGCAGAGCACGTTCGCAGTGGCGTCTACTGCAGATTAGGAGGTATTGACCTGGCGTGTCTTCTTGCTTCTGTAGAAGTTTTGCAGGGCATGTTTCTTTGGATCGGCAGTAGCGCATCTTTCGTCGCCATTTTAGAATTCTCTCTACGTTGCTTTCATCTACTTCATCGAAGAAGCGATGTGCGCCTCTAAGAGGTCTGTGGGTACTCATCTATTGATTCTCCTTTTTGCTTGGAGATTTTAAGTGTTTGTTTGAAGAGTTTTGCAGCTTCTTTTGTTAGTTGTTGGTCTACCTGTTCAGTTAGGCCAAGTTGCTTGCTTAGGTAGTCATCAACCATTAGGGCATATTTAAGGGCGATTCGCACGATTCGGGGGTCTATGTTCATAACCGCTGCTTGAGCCCGCATGTTTTGGACCACAAGAAGCATACGTTTCAGGTCAAATTTAAAGGGATAATTGCTCATCGTCTTATTACTCATATTGGCCATCTCATGTTTTCAACGGCATGTTTTTCCAACACCAAACATAAAGGTGAGATCCTCGTATTCCCCAATGACTGAATGAAACACACTTCGCCATACAGTATTTTAGGGCTTGTTTTTGTTGATCTTTTGGGCAGGTTAATGTATTGTTGCTTATCATCAGACCTGTTTTAGGGTCTGCCTCTGTCATTGTTGTGTCTTGATCTTCGCTATGAGAACTCATGGTTGGGTCTTCACACCCCTTTCTGGACTTTTTCCAGGTGTTGGTTTCCATCTGTTGAGAATTGTCAGAGCTATATCGTCTTTTCCTACGTTTTCAACCTGACAAAAACCCTGAATATCCTGAATTTCAGTGAGCCTACGAAGATTGAATGGGATAATGACTCTTCCTCTTGCTGAGAACATCGCGGTTTCGCTGAGACTGTCAGTTCTAGCAAGGATTGTGAGGACCACCTTGTTTTTCCCTATACTTTTAATTCGGCAAAATCCTTGAACCCCTTGTATTTCAGTGATTTTGCGAACAGAATAAGGGATGATAATGGTTCCGTCTGGCTGGATGGTTACAGTTTCTCTAATAGTTTCTATTTCAGCCATCCTCACTCTCTTCCTATGAATTTAAGGGTGTCTGATTTGACGTATGTTCTTATCCTATGCTTAAGGCCGAATTTAGTGAGGGTTTTGACGTGTTCCGCGTATTCGGTTCGAGCCTGTTCTGTTCTTGCTCTTTCATTGTAGTTCCATTTTCCGAAGACTATTAGATCAACGAATTTTAACTGCTCTAAGAGAGCCTCGAAGTCCTGTTTATAGATCTCCGAAGGTGGGTAGGGTTCCATGCTTACCCATACATAGTTCTGTTCATCTTTGCTTGCTTCGAGTTGTCTTAGTCTCGCGTAAGGAGGCACTGTGTTAGGTTCCCATTTATGCCAAAAATCATCATCTAAGGACACGATTGTCATGCCATCTAAAACATCGCGGATATAGGAGCATTGGAGTTTTGAGAGAGTCGCAACTTTAACGTGGTTACCTATGGTGTGATTGTCTAACAGTACTCTAATTAACGCTCTCGTTTTTTTGGCCACTATCTTTAGAAAGGGGTCTGTTAAGAAGCTGAGGAATACGCCTATGTCGTCAGGGTCGCATAGTAAAGCAGGAATTGTAGCAGGCCACATCTTGGAGATTTGCCTGTACACTAATAGTCCAGGTGATTCCTTGGGTAGCCGAACTTCTGATGCCTCGTGCCTCCTCCTGAAAAACCTTACTTGATTGAAGCAGGGGTATAGGCAGTTGTTTGAGCAACCGTCGGCCACGTTGACAGCGTAGACTTCCTTTGTTTCTAGGACGGTTTGGGCTGTTTCGAGTGCAAGTCCCTTGGGCCTATACATCTCACCCAACATTCGTTCTCATCTCCTCTTCATCCTCATAGAGCAATGGGTTAGCTTTGCGGAACCTCTTATAGGATAAATGAACGGTTTGATTTTCTTCAAGACTCCTGTTTCCTCGTCAATAACCTCAGAAATCTTCACAAATAGGCTAACGCAGTTTATACAAGGATTCTTCATGTGTGTACTCCCCCACCCTCCTATTTTGGTATTCTACCAGAATGGGTAAGTTAGGAGAACTTCGGATAAAGGTTTCGGTATGAAGCAGTTACCCTTGTTTAAGGCTTAGAGTTGTGTTCTTTAGAGCATAAATGCCTAGATCCCAATCAAATGCGAACATGATGTCAACACCATTTTTTCTGTAAAAGTCTATCCATGAATTGATGTAATTGACCTTTACCACAGAGTTTTGGCTTGGGCTTCCAAACTCAGGTATAATTATCGGCTTGTTACACATGGAACGAAGATAACTGAGCTCGATAGCCACTATTCCTTGTTGTTGTTCATAAATGTCTAAGCCCAAGTAGGTTGTGGAGAATGAGTTAAGAGCAGCCACTAGGTCTGATCGCCATAACTCAAATCCTGAACTGAACGACACGGCTGTTCTACAGTTCACGTCATAATCATGTATTGTCTTGACGAACCCATTTACTACGCTTACTAATTCTGAGACCATGTAGGGACTGCCTGAAGGCTTGTGTATTCCTTCTAGCTCATCCATGACGAGCCATATGTTCACTATGGACCAATATGCTTCGGCAAGACGCGATACCGTCTTTTGTAATGAACCATAGACTATTTCCATCTGGTTATCGTTTACGTGGCTGATTCTAACCATGATTTTTAGTCCTGCATCATGGCAAGCTTGTAAGCATTGGCCAAACATGTTCCAACTGTACGGGTCGTCTGTCTTGTAGAAGTATTCTAGGGGAAAGGGCACTTCTACAGCGGTGAATCCCATAGCTTTTATTTCTTGTAAATTCTGAAGTATTTTTGCAGGATCATAGAGGTATCCAACCTCTGTTGGAGAGAAAAGTACCCCGTACTCTTGAGTGGGAGAGGATGATCCATAGCTACCGATAGGAAGGCGTAACACTCCAAGGAGAGCAGCCGTCACTAGAACAGTGATTGAAGCGACTGAGAAAAGTTTTACCGTGTTGAAAGTAGAGGATCTTTGGGCATAGGCTAGAGGAACAAACGCGACTAGAACGATGATTATGATAGGAAGAGTTATTGTTGATGGGAGAAGCTGAAATTTTATGACTTCAATCACGCTGGCCCCACCGATCCATGCAAACACTAAGAGTGCACAGAGCACTATTCCAAGCAACATCAAGAGCCCCAAGAGGTACAGCAGAACGGGTTTAAGCCATTTAGCCATCTCTATCACCTTAAATTCACGCTGTTTATAAGAACATTGGATGAGATAGTCACATTGAGAGTTGCTGATACTTCGTAGTAAGATGGAAAGAGTAGGAGAGCATGTTTTGGAACAGCAAAAATGCCATAGGTAGTCAGGGTAAAAGTGTTGCCATCAACTATGTCATTAACTATAATTTTGATGAATGTCCAACGATTAGAAGAATACGTGTTAGTGCTTGCCCCCTGCCAAAGTCCTTGATGGAACACGACTTCCAAAGCTTCAAGAGTAGAATCTTGGACGATTCCATGTTCATCAACTTTCACAAGATAAACATTGAACGTGGAATAAGCAGAAGCGAACCTGATAGAAACATGAACTGTCACGTCCGATCCAAGAGGGAAAAACTGAACTTGTGTCCCGATAAAGAGAAAGAAAATGACAATGATAACAACTAAGGCCGCGATCTGTTTCTTTCTACCAAGACGATTAAACAGGCGATCAAACAATTCATCAGAAGAGTTGAAGTGGCCTTTCTTATTTGACACGATGATTCGCCAATAAAGAGATACATGCTACTTAGTTGTTAAGCATTGCCATAAAAGTTTTAGGGAACAGAAAAAAGAGATTACGTCTATGAGAGGCTATGAGAGGACGTTGGGAGGATCAGGCCACACTGATTCGGCAGGAGTACGGTCTCTCCCTCGTTTTCATCTCTGTCCCTGAGTGTGAATCAGAGAGTATTTTTCAAGTTCAGAGATTGTTCCTTGACTAAGGCCTTCGTCAAGGTCAGGTAGTTGGCACGCCCTCAAGCCGCACCCTAAAATATCTACGTAGCTGAAAAGAAAATAAAAGCTTTGCTATGCCCGATTCATTATGGGGTGGCAGAGGTTAGAGGCGACTTTTCCGCAGTCAGCCACCACAGTTATGAGATTAGGGGTCAGCCATGAGACCCTACTGCGAGACCCGCCTCTGCTCACAAGCCATTTTGTTGAGGCATGTTACTTAAAAGATTTAGGGCCTTGATGGGTAAGCCTCAGAACCCTTCTTACTTGACAATGCACTATGGAGGGAGAAAGGAGAGAAAACAATACATTGCGAAGGGTCGTCACTAGCTCACCCTCAAGTTAATAACATGGTTAACCCTTATAAGGTTTAAGTTCACAGCTTAAACCGTGAGAGGACATAAAAATAGGCATCAGAAACATCGTCAACTATCTAAACAAGAAAAAGAAACAAGAGCATTATGTGATTCTCGTTGAGCGGCCATAAAGACTTTAGGGTTAGCCTTTTTACTACGGTCAGACTCTAGCTCTATCGAGGCCGTCTAATGGCTAAGGAAAGGACGCTTAACGGATACTTTGAGAAACCATTAGATAATCAAGGGGCAAGTCAGCCTATTGAAGCAGAAAAGAGAGTAAGAATTCCTTGTTTGACATGGTCAAGCTCAGCGTATTGCTTTATCCTTTTTGTCGAATGGCAGCATGGTAATATATTCTGTTACTGCTTGCTCCACTGGCTTCAGAAAAGTGGGTTCTAAAAGCTGCTGTGTATGTTCACGTTCTTGTAGTATTCTGATTAGCGGTATCGCGAGTACGATGACAGGGAGAGGCAGAAGACAATAGACGATGTACCACGGA
>Ga0315280_10001098_pt1 | contig 47850 bp, 43 predicted proteins | sample YL17G06_40_MG_FD_203697 | JGI IMG/M metagenome (GOLD analysis project Ga0315280, IMG submission 203697) | Sediment microbial communities from Yellowstone Lake, YNP, Wyoming, USA - YL17G06_40 | ecosystem: Environmental > Aquatic > Freshwater > Lake > Sediment | place: USA: Wyoming | collected... | reverse complement strand
TGCAGGATAGAACAATCTCTAATTGGATTTATCCTACAGAGGACGTGAGTCCTCACCACTTATTTTGTTATGAGTCAAGAATCAGTTTATCCACTAGTGAGACACACTAGTGGAATTAAGATTTAAAATTTTGCTTATCTTCTTTATAAAAGAAATTGGAATATAAGCCTCTGTTCCTCTACTATTTTTTCCTAATTTAAATTTTCGTATACTACTAGAACTATATCCATTAATTACTTTTGAGATGTTTGTCGAACTTTCTAAAGTTTGCCATAATTTAGAAAATAGTTTAATTCTATAATCATTTTGAAGTAATATCCTAAGATTATTTGGAAAAGATTTCAAGTTATAATTCTTCATGCTTACAATTCAATTTATTTATATAAGTACTTTTGCATGCTGGTGGAACTGCTGGTGTAATATAAATTGTTTATTTATGTTTGTAAATTTCCTACAGTCATTCCTAGAACAGAATTTTGATCTAAAAGATATGGAATCCAACTATTCCCATCAAATTTGTAGACAACTAAAAATCCGTAAGGAGTAGCTTCCCAACCAAAGACATTGTTCTGAGTTATGAACGTACTCGCTCCAAAACTTGTGTCTGCTTCTCCCGCAACGATTATTTCTGATTTACCACTGTTGTCGACATCTCTTGCTTGAACATCAAGGCTGTTATAACTTAAATTGCTTATTACTGTGTACTGTGAAAAAGCTTCAGATATATTTCCAATTAAACTGCTTTGGAATTCTTTACCATTCCATTGCAAAGTATAAATTAATCCGCTAGGAATTCCAGTCGCAAGAATAATTTCCCTCTTGCCATTCGAATATAAATCTTGAAAATCTAGTCCTTTCATGTTTTTATCATAAGATTGGCTGAAAATCAAATCAGATGACCATGTTACATTATTCTTTAACAAAAACAGTTTGCCAGGATTAGCACCTATTAGTATTTCATTTTTTCCAGAATCGTCAACATCATCTATCAAAATGCTTCTGTCCTGCACTCCTTTGCCGCTGTGAATTGTAGTTCTTGTCCAATTATTCCCATTAAATTTGTAAACGTTGACAAAACTCACTGACGACCCGACATATTCCAAAGGAGAAGATTCGGTAGCAACAATTTCATTCTTTCCATCGTTAAATACATCCCTAATTTTTACTATGTGAACTGCAGTTTGTACGATAGTGTCATAAGTTAAATTCTCAAACGGAACTCTGTGATTCATATTCTGCTGTTCATCCATTTGAGAGATAAAATTTCTGTCTATTTCTTGCTTACTCCATATAGATCCAGTCCATTTATAAACATTGATAATTCCTTCTCCATGTGTTCCTAGAACCAGTTCATTTTTCCCGTCATTGTAAACGCTTCCTATTGCAAGATCTTTGCACCTCAAATCGACATTAGAATCTATCACATCCTTTTTCCAACCATTTGCAGTTGGTACATAAGCAACGACTTGACAGCCATAAGGAGTTGCAAAAAAACTGTTTCCCACACCGGCAACAATCACATTCTTTCCCTTGTTGTAAATATCGCCAATTCTAACAGTCCATACCAAATTGTAGCCAGTATCAATCTGAGTTCTTTTGTAACCATATCCATCGTAGGAATAAATTAAAATTCTACCAGGATTTCCTGTACCAGTAACAATAACCAAATTTTCTTTTACTAGAATCTTAGAAGCTAAAATAAAAGCTAGCGTTAAGACAAGAACCAGCAAAAGAAATAATTCCATCCTCCTTTCCATAAATAAAGATATGAATTATTAGTTCTAATAAGCATTAACTGTGTATTGTTTATATTTATTGACTAGAAAGAAAAATATCATTTATGAGTTATAAAAAAAATATTTCAGCTTTCATTTTCTTAGTTTTCATTATTTTATTCTTAACTTACTTATTTTCCAATTTGAACAATATTACAGGATATGTTTTTTCTAAGAAAACTGATTACAGTGTCATACTCATTACCATTGATACGCTCCGTGCCGACCATATGGGAACTTACGGTTATTACAGAAACACCACACCAAACATCGATAACTTTGCAAAAAAATCAATCCTTTTTTCTCACGCAATTACTCAAATACCAGCGACATTACCTTCTCATGTCTCTATACTTTCCTCTGAGTATCCTCATTCACATGCAGTAATTTTCTTTGATTATAAAGTGAACGAAGGGATAGAAACAATTCAAAAAACATTAAAACAACACAACTACACAACAGCCGCAATCGTGAGCTATTTCGTGTTGAATAAAAAAACAGGAATAAATCAAAATTTCGATTTTTTTTATGACAATTATACAGGAGATGAAAGAAAAGCGGACGAAACAACCAATTTAGCACTTTCTTGGCTAGAAAATAACAAAGAGAAACAGTTCTTTTTGTGGGTGCATTATTTCGATCCTCACACTCCTTTTTGGCCTCCATCCTCCTACCGTTCTCTTTTCGACAAAAATAACGATGATCCGATGACAATAACTGTGAATGACGCGGGAACTATCAAAAACATAACTCTGTGGTATAACAATAGCCAAGAACTTACAACTGATTGGACCGACATTTGGAATCTGAAAATTGATTCATCTACTCTTGATGCCAGCGAGAACATTTCTAAAATAAAATCGGTTCTTAATATTAGCGACAAAGATTTCGAGAAATTTATGGAATGGTTCAACCATAAGATTGCTCTATACGACGGCGAAATTTCTTACACAGATTACAATATAGGAAAGCTTTTTGAATTCTTGTCCGCGAACAAAATGATGGAAAACACAATAATAGTTATAGCGGCTGATCATGGAGAAAGTTTTGCCAAGGGTGAATATTTCGATCATGGTTTGATGCTCGAACAAAATTTGCATGTTCCCCTAATTCTTTACTATCCTCAAGTTAACCCTAGAAGAGTAAATGCGACAGTGAGTCTAATTGACATTTCACCAACAATTTTAGGAATTTTGAATTTCTCGATTCCTAAACAAATGGTAGGAAAAAACCTTCTGGAAATTAATGACTCCTGTGACTGCTATTCTGTATCCGAGAAGTCCCAAACACTTACAAAGAGTATTGAGAATAACGAATGGCAACTTTGGAATGATACTTGGCACAATGTAAGCACCTTGTATAACATAAAAGATGACCCAGATGAAAAAATAAATTTGTACAACGCACGTCAAGACGTTGTTAAGAATCTTACTACAAGGATAGAAGAAATTTTGAATGGCACTAGTATAGGAACTCCACGAAAACAGACCGATATTGATTTTATTCAAAGTCTTCTCAGAGCTCACGGATACTTCCCGTGATTGATATGCAGTTGCATTAATTGTCTTTTTAAAATTGCAAAAAAGTAGTTCAAATTTTATTAATTTAATATACCACGTAGAAATAATAAGTGTGGAAGAAGAAGTTAAAAAATGGTTAAAGAAAAAACTTGAAGAGAAAAATAAGAAACAAGAATTTTTTCCTAAACAAGTAGAAACTGAAAAACCCGAAATTGAAAAAATAGAAATTGCAGAGATGCAACAGCAAACACCTCCGACTATTAAAGAACCTCCAAAGGTTTTAATATCTGAAGAAAAAGAAAAAACATTGTTTGAAATGAAATTGAATAAACAAAAAGAGGATTTTCAAATACAAAGAACTTCTGATTTTATAAATAAAGAAGCCAAAGAATTCAAACCAATAACTCCGCCTGCAAGTTCTCAAGAATACATAGAACCTATAAAGCCAATAAAACTACAAGAATCAAAAAGACCCTTTATCAGCAATAAAATATTGCTCAGTATTGTAGTTTTTCTAGGAATTGTTGCTTTTAGTTTATTTTACTTTTTCGTTTTACCAAATAATTTTAAGAATTCTATAAATCAGGAGTATAAAATTTCCGTCACTCATAATGATAATCCAATAAAAGTTGGGAGTCTGGAGTTAGCTAAAAGTAATTTTAATTTTTTCATTACTCTTTACAACTCATCATATATTTGCGGTATCACATATAATGTGGTCGGCATAAACTCTTCAAATTATGTTTTTGATGAAAAATCGGTGTTGGACAAAATTAATTTCGCAAATTCAGAAAAGTATAAATATGCCTTTGAAATGGGTGCTCATACATTTTGGAATTCAAATTCTGAGGCGCGTTTTTCTTTGATAGCCACATCCAATAGCTCAGTTTTAAATTATAACGCACTTCCGAAATTATCTAAAAATTTTTCCTTGGTTTTTGATATTCCTGCTCTTGACGAATCAAAAATAAAAATGAGTTCAAATAATAGCTATGTAACAATTCACATGGAACAACTTGACAATTGGACAAAAAATAGCTCATTGTATTGTAAATTTTTAAGGAATTATGATGCTAATATAGATGGAAGTTTACAAGATTGCCAGAGAAAAATTTCAAATGAACCGTCTAGAGAATGTGTGTTTACATTGATACAAGATGATTGCACCTATTTGAAACAGGTACGATATTGGATTATGACCAATAAGAATGGTCGAAACATCGACTGTATTTTTCCTGCGACAAAATTGACTAAAGGAAAAACTTATTCAGTTCAGTTAGTCGCAAATGAAGAAACGATTCAGAATCTTGAAAAACGTTCTATTTTCCCTGTAGGAGCTATTTCAATTTCCTGATATTTTGGTGGTATAAAATTTTCTTAGTGCAATCAGCTAAGTCTAAAGAAAGGCATGAATATTTAATCATAGAACGATTAAAAATATTAGGTCGGGAAAATGCTAAAGCAATTGTTGAACAACTGTCGGGAAAATAATATTGTTTTATGTGTAATTGGTCTTGGAAGAGTGGGACTACCTTTAGCGTTGAATTTTGCGAATTCAGGAATTCAAGTAATTGGGACAGACATCAATAAAAATTTAATTAAAAATTTAAAAAGAAAGAAAACTCCTTTTTTAGAAGAAGGAATAGAAAAGTTTATAGAGACAAAAAACTTTTTTCCCGAAAGTAATCTAAGAAATGCCATTCAACAAAGCAATGCTATAATAATTTGTATTGATATACCACTGAAGAGAAAAAATAAGCCAGATCTATACCAATTTAAAAGTTTGTTAAAGAAAATTGTCAAAATTGGCATAAACGGGAAATTGATAATATTTAGATCTACCTTGCCTCCTCTAACATTCGACAAATTTGTAATACCTTTTTTGGGAAAAAATACAAAACTCAAGATAGGTGAAAACTTTGGTCTCAGCATTTGTCCATCAAGAACAATAGAGGGAAAGGCATTAGTAGAAAATCAAATTCTTCCAGAGATTATCGGGGGGGTAGACAATTTGAGCAAGAAGATTACAGCGGAACTTTTCAAGAAAATAAATCCAAGCAAGAAAATGTTTCTTACCACGCCACGAGCGGCAGAGCTGGCGAAACTTTTCGCGAACAACTACAGATATATTAATTTTGTTCTTGCCAATGAAATTGCCCTAATTGCTGAAAAATACGGAGAAGATGCACACGAAATAATAAAAATGATTAATGAAGGTTATTCAAGAGGTGGTATACCGATACCGGGTTTAACTGAAGGACCTTGCTTGACTAAGGACGGACATTTTTCTATTTTCAATAACAATTCATATTCGTCAAGTCTTATAAAGACGGCTAACGAAATAAACGATTCAGTTACTGAACATCTCATGGGGAAATTGGAATATAAATTAAAGAGTTTGGGAAAGAATTTTAAAGATTGTAAAATTGCAATTTTTGGAATGGCTTTTAAGGCTGGAATAGATGATTCAAGAAATTCTCCTTCTATTAAAATTGTTGATTCCTTGAAGAAGAAAAATGCAAAGTTTGCAATTTATGATCCCTATTTAAAAGGAACGTCAACCATTGAAGATGCTATCTCGAATGCAGACGCAATAGTTCTCGCTGTCAACCATCCAGAATTTAAAGAAATTCATCATAAGATTCAAAAATTCAATTTAGTAAAAAGAAACTGTGTTTTGTTTGATTGTTGGGGGATGTTAAATAAAGAAGAGTGCAAAAAAAGTGGTTTTGTCTACATGAGATTCGGTAGTGGTAAGGATTGACATGAAAATAAAAGGTAAGAAAGTTTTGGTGACAGGTGGTGCAGGATTCATAGGGTCGTATTTAGTGAGGTTATTGCTAGAAAAGGGAGCTGAAGTAAGAGTCGTTGATAATCTTGTAAAAGGCAATCAAGAAAATTTGAAAGAAATACTAAAAGAAACGGAGTTTATGAAAGGTGATTTACTTAAGTACGAAATCGCTGAAAAAGCTTTAAAGGACATGGACGTTTGCTTCCATCTGGCAGTAAGAATAGGTGGAGTAAGATTCATGCATAATTATCCAGCCACTTGCTTGAATGAAAATACGCTTATGACCTTAAATTTATGGAACGCAGCAAAGGAATTTAGTAATAAAATGATATATGCATCTTCTTCTATGGTTTATGAGAGATCGAAATCTTTTCCTTTGAGTGAATCAAATGCAGAAAACATCCCCCCCTCCTTTAACAGGATATGGATTTTCTAAAGTCATTGGGGAATATATATGTAAAAAATATTTCGAAGAATTCTCAATACCGTATGTTATCGGAAGGCCCTTCAACGTTTATGGCGAAGGGGAAGTTCCTGAAAAGGAGCCAGGGTATTCTCATGTAATTCCTGACATGATTGAAAAAATTTTGTCTGGACAATATCCATTGGAAATTTTGGGCGATGGGTCTCAAACTAGAAGCTTTACTCATGTAAAAGATGTTGCTTCGGCTTTCATTTTTTTGGCCGAACATGGTGAAAATGACCACTTCAACATCGGAACTGGAAGAGAAATTAATATTATAAAGTTGGCTGAAATGCTTTGGGAATTTTGTGGCAAGAAAGAACCTATAAAATTTAGATATTTGCCTCCTGTTAAGTATGATGTAAAAAGACGGGTGCCGGACATATCAAAGATTAAGAAACTTGGATGGAAACCTGAAATTTCTCTAGAAGATGGCTTGAAAAATATGGTAAAGTATTTTAGGAAAATTGAAGAATGAATAAGAAAAATTAAGATTTAAATCCCAACAATCAGTTATAATTCTTATGTACGTTCCTTTTTTTGAACCGTCGTTTAGCAAAGAAGAGGTCACAGCAGTAACAAAAGTTATTAGAGAGGGGTGGGTTTCACAAGGAAAAGAGATTGAGGAATTCGAGCGAAAGTTAGCAAGATTTCTTGGTGTTAAATATGTTATAACGGTAAATTCTGGGACTGCTGCTCTTGAAATTGCCCAGAGAGCATTAGGTATAGAAAAGAAAGAAGTAATAACAACTGTGACAAGTGTCGCTCCAACTACGAATGCCATCATCCATTCTGGCAATAAGCCTATTTTTGTTGATGTTTCAATCAAAGACTACAACATTGATACGAGACAGGTTGAAAAACATATTACAAAAAATACTGCAGTGATAATGCCTGTCCACCTTTATGGTAAACCATGCAATATGGATGAAATAATGGAAATTTCTGAAAAGTATAATATCACAGTTATAGAGGACTGTGCTCAGAGCTTGGGTGCTAAATGGAAAGAAAAGAAAACAGGGACTTTTGGAAAAATCGGTTGTTTTTCTTTGAATATAACCAAATTAATCACCACAGGCCAAGGCGGGTTCATAGCAACAAATGATAAAAAGGTAGCATTACGCGCTTCGATAATTCGCAATTATGGTCTGGTAGCAAAACCAAACAATTTTTATAACTACGACTTATTTGGTCATAATTTTAAGCTTACAAATTTTCAGGCAGCATTGGGATTAGTACAACTCAAAAAAATTCACCATTTTATTCGTGCTAGAAGACGAATAGCAAGAGAGATCATATCCTCGCTTGAAAATGAAAAAAATATTCAAGTTCCCTGTGAAAATAAAAATGAGTTCATAAGCTATTTTTGCGTTCCAATATTACTAAAAAAGCAAAACAGAAGGAACAAAGTCTGTAATCTTTTATATAAAAAAGGCATTGAAGCATTTTCTATATTCAAACCAATATGCGCTCAGCCATATTTTGAGAAACTTTATGGAAAAACTGATTTTAACAATTTATATCCAAATGCAACATATGTAAGTGATAATGGCTTTGTTGTCGGCTGCTATCCTGGAATGTCAGAGGAAAAATTAAAATATTTAATAAAGGGTGTAAAAGAAGCTCTCTATGAAGTTATGTAAAATTCATTTTTATATAATTCTAAATGTCGGAAATAAAACAATAAACTTTCCTCCCTTATTACGCCATTCTTTTTCTCGCTCGATAAATTCATTAATAAAAGCATATGGTAAAACTAGAAAATAATCTGGATTGGCTTTTCTTGCTTCTTCCTCGGAAACTATTGGTATCATTGTACCGATTGTATATTTCCCCCATTTCTCAGGGCATCTCTCCGATGCTGCTTCTATCAATTTATTGTCAAGTCCATAATATTGGAGAATCGTATTACCTTTTGTCGATGCACCATAGATCCATATTTTTTTTCCCTTGGAAACTTCAGACTTAATAAAATCGACACATTTTATTTTAGTTTCCTCTATCCTCTTAAAGAACTCAAAATAAATATCTTTGTTTTGAAGGGACTTCTCATCTTCACGAACTTTTCTTATTCTTTCTTCTGCCCCGTCTGCAGGTTTTGCATCAGAACTCTTTAATTTTGCATAAATTCTATAACTTCCGCCATTCACGTCATTTATTTCAACATCAATTATTTTCAACCCATGTTTGTTAAAAAGATATTCTAGTGAGGCAAATGAATAATATTCAAGATGTTCATGAATAATGTTTCCTACGTCATTCATATCAATCATATTTTTAAGACTCATTAACTGAAGAATGAATATTCCATCGTTTGTCAAAACTTTTGCCACATCATTCACGAATCTATTTGGATCTTCTAGCTCGTAAAACATCGCAATAGCTGTAACTACTTTAGTCTTTTTCTTAACAATCTTATTGTAAGTTTCATAATTCCAAAAATCATTAATAAAATAAGTTAAACCCTGTTTACCTTCCTCAATTAGATTAGTAGCTGGTTCAAACCCAACACGCACAAGACCTGGTACTGTATAATTCTTTAAGAGTGTTCCGTCATTAGAGCCTATGTCTAAAACAACATCATTTTCCTTCAAATAACACATTTTTTCAGCTTTTTCTGCTATATTTCTAAGTGCTTTTTTCATTGAATCCGAGACACCTGATTTGTACCAATAAAATTTAGAAAATAATATTTCATTGCTAGTAGTATGGCGTAATTGCAACAAAGTACAGTTTTCACAAAAAACCAATTCTAATGGACATCTAATGGCCTCCTTTTCATCTCTCTTACTAATGAAATTATTAACGTACAGGTTGCCTAAGGAGAAAATAAATGTTAATTTTTTTGAATTACAAACTCTACAAGTTTGACGAGTGATATATGTCATAATTTATTTCCTCTTATTACTTAACTATGAACATCTAAAAACCTATATATGAGAAGTAATGTTGACCTTTCTGTTGTAACACCAACGTATCTAGAAAAAGAAAACATTAAACGCATGATTCCTCTAATATTCAAAATATTTAAAAAACATAACATAAATGGAGAAATTGTTGTTGTAGATGACAATTCTCCAGATGGAACTTCTAACATAATTAAGAAATTAAGAAAAAAATACACAAAAATAAAATTGATACAACGTCCCACTAAGCTTGGTATTGGAAGCGCTTATCGAGATGGTATATCGGCAGCTGAAGGCAAAATTGTCATCACAATGGACGCTGACTTTAATCATCCTCCATTAAAAATACCTGAACTTTATGATTTGGCCAAAGAGGGAATGATCGCTTGTGGTTCACGATTTTCAGGAAAAAGTGAATTCTCTACTGATATCTTTCACAGGCTGGCCACAATAATTTTAAATATTTGGATTCGTTTACTTCACAAAATCGAAATAAAAGACGTTACCTTAGGGTTTTTGGCCATTTCTAGGAACAATTTGAAGATAATAACAAAAAAACTGGCTAAATATAAACTTCAACCTTTTGAAAACACTTTATATAGCATTGATCTTTTAGTGTGCGCTCACAAAATTAAAATTCCTTTAAGAGAAGTTAAAGTAAATTATAAAAAAAGGAAGTATGGAAGTAGCAAAATAAATTTCTTTCAAGGATTGAAAATTGTTCTATCATCAATGATACATTCAGTTGTTCTTCTTAAAATGAAATAAATAATAATAGATGTGTATGAAAAAGATCATATCGAAGTTGTTTAAGCTCCCTTTTTTTATTTTTATTTTTTCCAAAGATTCATTCCATCATTTATCCTCCTTGGCTTAGGAATTCTTTTCATTTATCTCTATTAGCTATTTTTTATTTATAGGAAGGTCCTTTTGAGATTTTAACGTTCATCTTCCTGGACATTCTTTCACTAGGGCTTGTTTATCAATTTTCGGCCTTAACATACATTCTAAAAAGTGTTTTTAATTCTACAAAATAAAACAAACATATTCTTATTTTTAAAAAACATATGCCATTCATGAAGAGTTCTGTAAGCATTGCAATTCCTGCATATTAATGAAGAAAAAATATTGGTAAAGTGTTCAAATATATCTTTGAAAACAAAAAAAATTTACTTTTCAATTGAAAGAAATTCTTGTTGTATGTAGTGGCTGTACTGACAAAACTGTTGAGATTGTTAAGGAATGGGTGGAAAGAATAAAAGAAATACGACTCATAATAGAAAAGAAAAGATTGGGAAAATATTCTATATTATTTTGGACGGAAGTGAACGAATTGCCAATTCAAGTACATACCTCGGAGTATACTTGAAACAGACTTTGTTTATGTAAATATTGGATAGACCATATATTAGATAAAACAATTTGTTCGGAGGCAATTTGATTAAAATTTTTATCAGTGGTATCAAACTAGGGAATTTTACAGCAAGATAAAAAAATTTATGTAAATTTTCTAACTGATTTTTATTTTCAATATTTAAAGATGATGACCTATGCAATGAAAACTCCATTTTATTGAAGTCAAAATTACGATCTAATAAATTTTTGCTAATAGCATATTCAGTAAGTTCCAATCTAGGATAAGACATAAAAATAGAACACCACGGCACATCGACTTCCATCTCTCTATTTAGATCTATTGTTTCAAATACATTTTCCAATGTTTCATCTGGAATGCATAACATATTATTTGTTCTGACAATTAAACCATACTTCTTTAGTAGTTTGATACCGGTGATAAACTGCTCGTTGGTTATGTTCTTTTTTAAAACACTTTTTCTAAGAAGTTCATTACCACTTTCAAGACCTAGTTCCACTGCAAAACAACCGCTTGATTTCAAATCTTTAACTAAGTTCTCTGAAATTATGTCTCCTCTAATTTGACAATAGTATGGTATGTTTACCTCTTTTTTGTATTTGTCAAAGAACTCTTTCAGCCATGGGAAATTTATATTGAATGTATCGTCGAGAAAACATACCGTTGAAATTCCGAATTTCTCCTTTACAATTTTTATCTCTTTGATGACGTTATCTACACTTCGTTTTCTTATGTAATTGCCTTTATTTTGATACAATTTTCTTAGATGATGATTAAAACAAAATGTACAATTAAAAGGACAACCTCTTCCCGTCATGAAAAACTTCACAGTGCTTTTTCTCAAGAAGCTATACTTGTAATAGAGGTCTCTATCAGGAAATGGCAATTCATCCAAGTCAGCTATAAGAGGCCTCATCTCGTTTTCATATATTTTGCCATTTTTTTTAACCCATAAGTTTTTTATTTTAGTAATATCTTCTCCTCTGCTCATGCCATTCAACAATTCTAGAACAGCATATTCTCCTTCACCTCGGCAAATAATGTCAATCGATTGCTCGTTTATTATTTCTGGAGAAAAGGTCGAGTGAGGGCCACCAAGAATTATTGGTATGTCCGAACTCTTTTTTATTTCTTTGGCAACTTTAATTACCCAGTTGTGCATACCAGTCATGCAATAAAAACCGACTATATCAGGATGTGATTCATTTACATATTTAGCAATTTTTTTTGGATTATTCTCTATAATGAGATCGCATTCATGGCCATTTTCTTTCAAAATAGAGGAAATAGACATTGTACCTAGAAATTCTATCCAAACATTTTGTACGAATAGTATTTTCATTTTTATTCCTTTTGCTAATAATATTTTTAAAGAATATTTATTTTGTAAAATATTAAAGCCCACAACTTGATATGATGTATTCAATCCAACCCAGTGCTTATTTTTATTCCAAAAGAGAAATTTAATTGTTGTTCAATAATTGTCCTTATAATACCCATAAGGAGTTGTGTGATCAGCTCTCAGGGCATCAACTATAATTAAAATGATATTACAATTGTCACAAGAATATGAATTTTCAAATTTTTCTAAATTTACAGAATAACTAGTTGAACCATTTTGATACAATAAAATGATTGTCAGAAAAAGCACTACTAAGACTGTAGTAGCAAAATAAATTTCTTTCAAGGATTGAAAATTGTTCTATCATCAATGATACATTCAGTTGTTCTTCTTAAAATGAAATAAATAATAATAGATGTGTATGAAAAAGTTCATATTGAAGTTGTATAAACCATATTTTTTACTTTTACTGATATTGATTCTTGCTAGTTTCTTAAGGATTTGGAAAATGTGGGAATGGCCATTAAATACGGACGAAAGTATATTTTCAACTAACATATTTGAAATAATTAAAGGTAATAGACCGATCGACGAACCCCCAGCAGCTTATGATCCAGTAGCTTATACAGGTCAGTTTACACAGTACATTCTTCTTCCTTCAATATTTTTCTTTGGAAACAATTTATTCTTTTTCAGACTTCCAATCGTTTTGGTAAGTATTTTTTCTGTACTCTTGCTATACATGTTTGCAAGGAAATATTACAATGAGAATGTAGCTTTATTTTCCGCGTTTATTCTTTCCATAATACCAAATGTCATAATAAATAGCAGCAGTGCCTTCGAATTCCCCCCCATTCCTTTTTTCATTCTTCTTTCCTTTTATTTATTCCAGAGATACGCTGAAGTTAGAAAAGCAAGATATCTGTATCTCTTTTCATTTGTGAGCGGGTTGGCTATAATAACAAGATTGACATTCTTCTTTTTCTTGATACCATTTTTATTGCTCTTGAAATTTAATCCAATAATACCTTTTGAAAAACTGAAGAAAGATTTTAATAAAAGGAATTTAATTTTTATATTTCTTTTCTTTTTACTGGGTTCATTTCCATTCGTATTTTGGAATTTTACCCATGAATTTGCTACAATAAGTTTTATTGCGAAAGATATTCCAATAACTTATGCCAAGGAGAACTTATATAACGTCGGAGACAATCTTTTCAACGGATTTTATGGTTTTATTCATTATTTGGACAAATGGTTCAGGTGGTCTTTTGATTTGGATACAGAAATAAATTTCCTTTCAATTATTTTTCTACTTTCGCTGGTAACTTTCATTCTGATCCCAATTAAAAATTCGCTCAAAAAAGTGAATTCTGAATTTTTAAGAAAGAATCTATATTTGCTTTCTATCTTCTTTATAATCCTCATTCTTAAATCCACATTAACTCTTTCATGGTTCGAAAGAGAAGATTATTTGATGCTTTATCCGTTTTCTTCTTTAATTATCGGATGGTCTCTAAATTATGCTTTCAATTTTTATAAAGATAAGAAAAAAATTATTTTCCTAGCAGTGTTCCTTTTGATATTTTCTTACTTAATTGTTAATTATTTAAGTAGAATTCAAACTGAAATTCTCAAACTTAACGGAGACGATTGTTACAAGATTGTACCAGAATTATTAAAAATTAATGAGATAAAAAACAGTTCTTTAATAGTTCTTGATACAACAACGTATTATCAATTTTTCAAATTTTATGAACCGAAAATAAATTCCACGAATTTGGTTTACCAGTGGTACATGATAGAAAATTTTACAAAATATTATCCGCAAGTTTGGGAAAATGAAACCTCTGTGTTATTAAATGATAAAGTCAGTTACGTGTTTGTTAAAGAAGAATGCAAACGTTATTGGGACAAGTCAGTGAATATCACTGAAAATTTCATGAAGTTCTTGACAGATCACAACAAAACATTATTTTTAGTAAAAAATGTTAGTCTGAACAATAATGAAATTTTGTTCAGAATTTATGAAATTGGAGGGAAATAATAATATGATTTTTACAACGAGCTGGGATGACGGAAATATACTTGACATAAAGTTAGCAAATTTATTATCAGATTACAATATAAGAGCAACGTTCTACATTCCAATTTCTTGGAAATTCAAATCTTTGCAAAATAGAGATTTAAGGAGAATTTCCAAGAAATTCGAAATTGGTTCGCATTCCGTGTCACATAAAGATATGACAAAAATAAGTAATGGTGAAATTCAATTTGAAGTGACAAAATCGAAAGAGATCTTGGAAAAAATTATGAAAAGAAAAATTAGTTGTTTTGCATTTCCGTTTGGAAAATCAAATAGAAATGTGCAAGAAATTGTTAAAAAAGCAAATTTTATGTTTGCTAGAACCACAGAAGAATTCTATTTGGAATTTCCAAGAAATCCTTTCGCATCCAATATTTCTATTTCGGTTTCAAACAATCCGATGAGAATTCTTTTTCCAAACGGGTTTTATCTAAAACTAAAAAATGGTTTGAAATGGGAAAGGATCGCAAAAGAAATGTTATCTCGTTCGCTTAAAAGAAATTCAGTATTTCATTTGCATGGACATTCTTGGGAAATAGAAAAGGAAAATAATTGGAATGAATTGGAAAATTTTCTTAATTATATATCGAAATTGAAGGAAATTGAATTTTTGACAAACAACGAGATTATACCTTATCATCAACGTAGGCTTTAATTGTTTCCAAAATACCCTCTTCATACGAATAAATTGGTTGGAAGTTAAATTTTTCCTTAATTTTACTTATATCTACTGCTCCTTGGTTCACTTCCTTTCTATTGCTTTTAACATTTATTATCTCAGCATCAGGTATAAATTTTTGAACAATTTTTGCCATTTTTAAAATTGTTGTTTCATTTCCAGTGCCTATGTTAAATATTCCAGAAGATTTTTTATGGATCGCTAAGCTTATAGCTTGTACAAGATCTTTCACGAACAAAAAATCTCTCTTATATCTTCCTCCATTTATTAAGGTCATAGGTTTTTTGTTGAGAGCATTTTTTATAAAAGAAGTTATGACATCGTCGCCGCCATTACCATAAACAATCACTGGTCTAAAAATGGTAAAAGGAAAAACAAAATTTTTCATTATTTCTGTTCCAATTTTTTCACCTAAAAGTTTTGAAAACCCATAAATTGTTATTGGTTTTAAAGGATGATTTTCTCGCGCAGGATTTTTTAAAAATTTCCCATAAACTGCAGTAGAAGAGATATGTACGAGTGGAATTTGTAAATCACTTGATAAACGGCAAATCCTTGCACATCCGATTGCATTGACCTTCAGATGTTCCATATAGTTTTCATTTGAAATTTTTTTAATTACAGCTAAATTTACGATAGAATCAAAATCATCATGACGGACTGATTTCTCAAGGAGAGGATCTAAAATACTAATTCCTTTAAATTCCACATCTCTCTTAGGTTCCACTATGTCAAAGATTACAACTTCATTTTTATCAGCAAGAAGGGTATCAATCAAGTGAGTTCCTATGAAACCTGAGCCTCCGACAATCAAGATACGCATTTCAATCAATATTTTATTGGCATTCAAGTTTAATAGGTGTCCTAAGTTCATAAAAACAGTAGTATGGGATTAAATTTATTGCTAATAATTTAAATAATATTCTTAAGGAAGTTTAAAAACTATGAAACCATTTTTTTCAATTATCATTCCTTCAAGAAATTCCAAAAAGACAATAAAAAATTCCATAGATTCTTTAAAAAAATTGAATTATCCAAAAAATAATTTTGAAATAATAATAGTAGATTCTTCTGAAGATAATACCAAGAAAATTTTGGAAAGAAATAAAGGAAAAAATTTCAGAATATTTAACAATTTGATAAAGGATCGAAGAAATTCAAATATATCTAGGAACATGGGTGCAAAAAAAGCTCGTTATGAAAACCTTATTTTTCTCGACGCTGATTGCATTGTCAGTAGAAATTGGCTAAATGATTATGCTAAATATGTCAATAATGATGTTGTAGGGGGAACTGTTGTTGTCGGTGGACGAAACTTATATTCAAGATATTTTAACTTCGGATTACATCGTGTGAGGCTGAGTCCTAAATCTGAAAAAATAATCACAGTAGACAACTTTCACGAAAGTGAACTTCCACGTGGCGCAAATTTTTTAATAAAAAAGACAGTTCTAAGAAAAGTTAATTATTTTGATGAAAATACACCCTCTTTTGATGAAATTGAACTCCTCTTTAGAGTTGTGAATAAAAATTATAAAATTATAATTATTCCCGAAGCAAGAGTAGTAACTGAAGTTGATAATCGATTTGGGTATGTAATAAAATTGAGTTTTAGACAAGGAAAAGGTTTAGGATATTTCATAATGAAACATTTTAATTCAAAATCGGTTGAATATCGATTATTAAAATTTTTTGCAGCAGACTTTTTAACACTCTTTTATTTCTATTTTTTCCAAAGATTTGTTCCAACGTTCATCCTCTTTGGTTTGGAATTTATTTTCATTTATCTCTATTACCAATTTTTTATTCATAGGAATGGTCCTTTTGAGATTTTGGCTTTTATTTTCCTTGACATTATTTCGTTAGGGCTTGTTTATCAATTTTCGGCTCTGAGCTACATTCTAAAAAGTATTTTTAATTCTATCTTTAAATGACCTTATTTCTATGATATTAAAAAGGAAAGATGAAGAGAAATGTGGAAAAATATCCTGAAGAGTGCTGAATTGAAAATTTTTCTAGCTTTCTTCATAATTTATGTAATCTTTGTTCAATGGAATGGATGGGACGAAAATACTAGATATTTTCTGACAAGAGCGATTGTAGATGAAGGCAGATTAGAAATAGATACCCTTGCAAATCAAACAAGCGATAGAGTTTTATATCAAGGCCACTATTATTCTGATAAAGATCCTGGAATTTCTTTACTTGCGACAATTCCATATTCTATTTTTAAATTTTTGCTTCAAAATGCATATTCAAGTAGTAACCAAATTGGCCAAGTATTCCTAAAGAACCATGTCGGAAATGCTACAATTTATGATGTTTTGAATCCTGGAAAGTACACGCTTTACTCTATGATGTTTGTTGACATATTCATTTCCCCGTTATTTTCTGCATTAACTTTAGTTCTTATTTATAAAATAATTGGTTTGTTCACAGAAAAAAAACTCACTAAATTGTTGATAGTGATAACTGCTGGGCTTGCAACGACAATCTTTCCATATGCTTTGGTTTTTACTGATAATGCAGTAGCCACTTTCTTTGCATTATTAGGTTTTTATTTTCTCCTACAAAAAAAATACAAACATCCTAATCAAAAAAAATATTCCTTTCTCTCAGGATTATCCTTCGGCTTTGCAACAATAAGCAGTATTTTTGTAATAATAATTTCTGCTCTAGCATTTGCATATCTGATTAACTTTAATGAAAAAAAGAAAATATTTCTTAAATTTTTTATTATTGGATTCTTGTTAACAAGTTCAATATATCTTATTTATAATCAACTTGCATTCAATACACCATTTATATGGCCCTTGCAACATTTAGACAAGAGTGTTTTCATTTATATAAAACCTGATCTATACAATACTTTGGTTTATTATACAAGCATCAATCCGTATATAATGTGGCATCTAACTTTTGATCCATACAAAGGAATATTTTTCTTTTATCCTATACTTCTTCTCTCGTTTTATGGTTTGTATTTAATGCGTAAGAAAATGAAAGCTGAAGTTCTGCTGATACTTCTTATTTTTGTTTTTGATCTTTCTTTGAATTCAGTTGTTAGGATTTGGTGGGGAAGTGGTTTCTTCGGACCGAAATATCTAACATATTCGGTTCCTTTTCTTCTATTACCATTGATCTTTGTTCTAGATAAAAAAAGTAACCTATTGAAATTATTGTTCGTTATTTTAGTCGCCTATTCGACACTTGTCAATTTATCAGGAATAAGAATGCCTGCTAAAGAAATTAATGGACCCGACATATTAACGGTTGCAAGCCAATATCAAGCAAAAGTAAATTCATTTCAAATCTTAATGAATCCAATTTTTGATTACTATTTTCCAGAATTTTTCAAAACAGGTCCTCACAGTAGAATTTTAGAGACTGCATTTGATTGCGATTATTTAATAGATATAAGACAGCCTTTACCAATTTATGCCCAAAATTGTAGCATTCCGATTATAGCAGAAGGTAATATAAAAATTCCTGAGAACAAGTCACTTAAATTATGTGCATGCTCGCAATATGGCGGTGGAGATGGCGTTATATTGAATCTTTGGATAGATAACAACAGTGACAGCATTTATATTCCATCCAATTCTTGCATCAATAGAATTTGGGATGTGCCATTCGCAGACAATAAAGTTCATGAAGTAAAGATAGAACCTGATGTGTATGGTAAATGTGATATGGAAGGTGTGTTGTTCAGAGATTTTTATTTCATTGAAGAGAATAAAGGCGCCGATGAATTTCCAATAATGTCATTTGACTTTAGAAATTCTTTAGAGAAATGGGATTCAATCGGTAACGTGAGATATACTCTCAATGGGACTGAGCTTGGTGTCGGTAACTGTAATTCTTCTAGTTCGATTCAAAAAAATATCCTGCTACCTACAGGAAGTAGAACTCTAACTATTAAATCATGTGAAGACCTTGCAGGTGGAGATGGCACTATGATAAAAGTTTATGTTGATAACGAAATGAATATATTTAACATACCATCTAATTTATGTCAAGAAAACGTTTTGAACATTCAAAAATTTGCTGATGGAAAGAATCATACCATAAAGATTGAATCTGGAATAAAAGGTATATGTAATAAAGAAGGTCCAAAAATTAGTTGGATAAAAATCTTGAATTAGTAGGCATGAAATATGCATAAAGCTTTACTTAAAAAAGCTGTTTCAGCAATAATGAAAGAGAAATTGAGTGGAAAAAAGACTCCTTTAATATCATCATTTGAAATCCTTTATCGGTGCAACCTTCTTTGCGAGTTCTGCAGAATTCCTACTAACAAGAAATATGAGATGACAACTGACCAACTTAGGACTGCCGTGAGAGAATTTTCTGAAGCTGGAATGGGAATAGCGATTTTCACAGGAGGAGAACCTACCTTAAGAGATGATTTGCCTGAAATAATTAATGAAGCAAAAAGCTTCGGTGTATTTACTCATCTCGTGACGAATGGGACTTATTTGAAGAAAAGAATCAACAACGTAAAAGAGATTGACTCACTCTCTGTATCTATAGACGGTCCTAAAGAAATTCATGACAAACTACGCGGTCCTGGAGTTTTTGACAGGGCGATAGAAGGGCTACAGATTGCAAAGGAAAATGGAATTTTTACTCATATGATGTCCATAATTACTCAAGATAACGTAGCGAACAATTGTCAGGGAATCAAGCAACTTCTTGAACTGTCAAGGAAAATGGATATCAAAATAAACTTCCAGCCGATTTATTCTGACCAGTATAATATGCTCGATTTGACTAAAGTTTTTCCGAAGAAAGACGAGTTCTTCCGTGCAATAGAATTAATTGAGGATTACAAGCGAGAGACGGGAAATGTCATGGCATCATTTGCATACCTGAAATCGTTGAAGAATATTGAGAATATCAAGTGGACATGCAAGGCAGGAAAGCTTTACTCATTTGTTTTTCCTGATGGAAAAGTTGCCCCTTGTTATTTCAAAGAAGACATGACCCTGAATGGATTGGAGCTTGGCTTTATCAATGCCTTCAACAGACTGCCAGAGTGCAACGGAAACTGCTGCCGACGTCTCTGCCACGGCTATCGTGAATACAATCTAGTTTTCGATTTTAACTTTCAGAGCCTGATGAACGCATTCAAACAATTAGTCTTAAAGAACCATTAATTTGATATTATGAAAAGCGCAATGATGAAACTTTTCATTATTGGATTGATACTTCTTGCAACATGCTACTACATATTCTCCTTTTCACCTTTCTTCAGCGCAACAACATTTATCGCCATACTCGCCATCTCGTTTTTGTTTTTCTACCTTTTATCATCAGCGACAAAGAAAAAGTTGATTAATTTCTTTGAATCAAATGCGAAACTCTTGTTGGTTTTTCTAATAGTCTTTGCTCTTGTAAATTTATATAATGCAGGATTGTTTGACAATGGCATTATAATTTTTCAAGATTCTTCTTTCCACTTTTATCGAACTAACCTTCTGACAAATGTCCTTTTGCCAAAGTTTCAAAATGTCATCGGCTGGACAAGGGATTTCCAGGCAGGCATGCCGGAATTTTATGACTATCCTCCACTACCCTATTTCATCACTTCGTTTCTATACTACTTGTTTCAGGAAAAAATTGCGCTGACTTTTCTTTTTAGAATAACGGTTGCCATCGGTTTTATAGTACCTATAATAGGAATTTATCGACTCACAAATAGTTTGTTCCATAAATCACTTATTTCCTTGCTTTCCTCGCTCATTTGGTTAGGATTTCCACACAATCAGTTCATTTTCGGCAATTATACAACCTATTTCGCACTAGGATTTACTTTTCTAGGACTATCGTTTTACTATGATTATCTAAACAACAAAAAAAAGTATGAATTACTCTCAACAGTTCTATTTTTCTCCCTAACATTCATTTCCAATCCGATGATAATTGTGCCTACGTTCATCGTTGCTTTGTTAGGAATCAAAAAAATATCACTGAAGGATTTCATTCTGCTTTCAATAGGGATTTTTGGAATTTCTTTCATATGGTTCGTACAGATTTATGAGGGAAGTGAATATCTTTTTTACGTTCATTCACAATCGCTTCTCGTATATCCAGAATGGTTCAACCTGTTCAATCAGTTTTTCATCCGATTCCTCTATGTGAGTCCAGCGTTATTTTTCTTTATTTTCATTGGCGTAATTTACAAACTTGACAAACCGACTGAAAGAATACTTCTAACAATAATTGTTCTTATAGCCTTTCTCGTAATAGTTGAGCGACTGCAACCAATTTTTAACATACTCACTCTGCTGCAACCAGAAAAGACTGTAATGTTCATGCGAGGTTTCTTTGTCATACTTGTCGTGTACCTTTCATATAAACTTTCAGAAGAAAATGAGCTACTGAAAAACAAAATTACCAAAAATCTTCTCTTTTCACTCGTATTGACAGCACTTATCGGTTCATCAATAATTTACATTCCTTATCAGTTTGTCGGCTGGCATGATCACAACAGCGATATTCTCAAACAATTCCTTGGTTATAATCCTTCTTATTTGTCCGATGGAATATTCTCTTACGGATTATTACCTTCAGTTAACGAAACTTTCAGTTTTATTAAGAACATAACAGATGATCAAAGAATACTATTTGAAGATTCTAAAGAAGGTAGGCTTGGCAGCACTTCAACAATTGCACTTGGCCCTTATTTCACTGAGAAAAACTTCATTGGTGGTCCTTTTTATCATATAGCTCTTGAGGACCAAAATGCGACTGCAGGTGACGGAATAATTCTTGGGAGAAATATAACAGAATATTCTCTTGATGAAATGAAGGCAAAACTGGATGCATTTGACATAGGTTACATTGTTGCATGGACTCCCGAGTTTATTAATTTCCTAAACAAATATCCAAACGATTTCAAACAGATTTACGATAGCAGCGATAAGTTTCTTCATGTCTACAAGTTCCTTGGTTCAAAGAATAACTATGCCTCAACGAGCAACCAATTTTCAACAGTGAAGACAACTGAGTTTGAAGACGACTTAATGATGTTTGAAGTTAAGAATGCTTCGGCTGGGGACAAAATAATCGTGAAATCGACCTACAACACACACTGGAAAGGGTATTTGGACAACCAGCCGATAACTTTGGAAAGGGGAGATCTTCATCTAATATCTTTGGCCTTGCCGTCATCGGGAAACTTTTCGCTGAAGATAATTTATGAAACAACTCTTCTCGAAAAAGTAGCGCCATTTGTATCCCTGATATCTTTCATTTTTATTTTTCTCCTAGCAATATATTATTTAAGAAGGTGCTGATTGGGTGCTAGATCCCATAAAGGAAGTTTTGAAATATACCTGGAAAACAAAGAAATGGTGGTTGGCACCATTCATGCTTTTGCTAGTAATAATAGCCTTGTTAATAATAATTTTGACTTCAACTCCAGTTGCCGTCTTCATATATCCTTTGGTGTAGAGGTGGATTTGTAGTGATGAATTTAGTGATTGAAAAAATAAAAAAAGCAATTGAGGAAACAAATAAGTTTTTTTCATTCTTCTTATTCATTCCACTCTACTTCATAGGCCTCGGGCTTAGCAAACTTTTGTACATCATTTTTGTGAGGAAAGAAAGAACAGAAGGTTGGAAAGCGGCTGAGAGATTAAAAAGAAGCATCAAGTACTATGATGATATGTTATGACATATATTCTTGGAATATCCGCGTTTTATCATGATAGCGCTGTTGCTTTGATTAAAGACGGCAAATTGGTTGCAGCTGCTGAAGAAGAAAGGTTCACAAGAAAAAAACATGATAATTCTTTTCCATTTAATGCAATAAAATATTGCCTTTCTGAAGCGAAAATCGATGCCAACAAATTAAGTTATGTAGCCTATTATGAAAAGCCGTTAATAAAATTTGACCGAATAGTGCACATGTTTATAGACACCTATCCGTTTTCCTACATTCCATTTTGGAGAAGTTTCCCCGCGTTATTAACAGACAAACTGAATGTCAGATCAATCATAAAGAAAAAAGTCGGATATAAAGGAAAAATTCTGTTCATTCCGCATCATGAGGCTCACGCTGCAAGCAGTTTTTTTGTGTCGCCATTCAAAAAGGCTGCGATATTTACTGTAGATGGAGTTGGAGAATGGCAAACTACTGGCATGTATCTTGGAAAAAATAACGAGATAATACCTATTAAGAAACTGGAGTTTCCTCATTCGCTGGGCTTGTTTTATTCAACATTCACTTCCTTTCTCGGTTTCAAAGTGAATGAAGATGAGTATAAGGTCATGGGATTGGCCGCTTACGGACAACCAAAATACATAGATGATATTTTGAAAATTGTAAATATTAACGAGGATGGCAGCTTTGCGCTCGATATGGAATACTTCTCCTTTAGAGAGAGTTTCAAGATGTGGAGCGACAAATTCGAGAAAATGTTTGGGGATCCAAGAAGATTTGATGATAAAATTACTTCAAGACATGCAGATATTGCAGCTAGTGTTCAAAAAGTTACTGAAGAAATTTACCTAAAGTCACTGAATCATCTCCATTCATTGACAAGAATTGGGAACCTATGCATCGCTGGTGGAGTTGCTTTGAATGCGATAGCAAATGGAAAAATTTACGACCAAACGCCATTCAAGAAAGTTTTTGTTTTAGGAGCTGCTGGCGACAACGGAGCTGCTTTAGGCTCGGCATTTTTTGTCTGGAACTTTCTACTTAAAAACAAAAGAAACTTCGTTACTAGAAATCTAAGTTTTGGGCCTTCATATTCGAATGAAGATGTTGAGGACTTCTTGAAGAAAGTTGATTGCAAATATGTTCATTTGGATGATGAAGAACTTGTTAAATCGGTGGCTAGTCTCTTAGGAAAAAATAAGGTTGTGGGATGGTTTCGCGGCAGAATGGAACTAGGACCTAGAGCTTTGGGAGCAAGAAGTATTGTTGCGAATCCGAAACCAAAATGGATGAAAGACCGCGTAAACGAAATTAAAAGAAGGGAATCATTCAGACCTTTTGCAGGAAGTGTACTTCAGAAAAACATACATGAATTTTTTGAAGTCCCAGAAAGAAATCACTATTCGCCGTTCATGATATTTGCATTCAAAGTCAGAGAGAATAAAGTAAATGAGATAAAAGCAATCACACATGAAGACAGGACTTGTAGAATTCAAAGCGTTAATTTTCAGGATAATGGAATTTATTTCAAATTAATCCAAGAATTTTACAAAAGAACCAAAACTCCAGTTATTTTAAATACAAGCTTTAATTTGAGGGGGGAACCAATCGTCAACACGCCCCAAGAAGCATATGAAGATTTCAAGAAGACTAACATGGATTATTTGGTTTTAGAAAATAACTTAATTAGTAAGTAATTATGAATAAAAAAAATTTAATTTTAACAATTATTGTAATAGAAATATTAGTCATTCTAATCATCATTACAGGTTCTATTTCCGGTTGGTTCGTGAAATATAACCCGATTTTTGAGGGCATTCCAACAGGATCCATTGTTTTTCAAAATACTTCCTCAATATTTGATATATTTTCAAATAATTCATATTCGGATCTGTATTTAACAAATACACCAAATTATTTCTGGAACATGAATAATAGTTTCAGTGGATATACCGAGTATTTTACAAATTCAGAAGGACTTCGAGCAACACACGATTACTCCATAGAAAAACCAAATGATGTTTTTAGGATAGCAGTCATTGGAGATTCCTACACTTATGGCCTGTATGTAAATATATCTGATACTTACTCAGAAGTTCTAGAAAATAAGTTATCAGCCTTAAATTGTAGCAAAAAAATAGAAGTAATAAACTTTGGAGCGGGCGGCGCTGATTTTCCGGATGAAGTTAATATATTCAACGAAAATGCCAGATATTATGGAGCAAATGTTTACATTATTACAGTAAAAAATGATGACATAAATTTGATCAATAAGTATTGGTTTCCAATATACGAAAAATATGATAAACAATATAACTCGCCTCATATTTTCACTAGTGAAGGTTTCGTCAAATATCAGGAATTTATTAAAAAAGCCGCAGCAGAATATTTTTCTAAATATGATGTTAATTCTAAATCATGGATAAATGAAAATATCAATAAACCTTTAATTACATTACAAAAAGTAAACGCAAACAATGCAAAAATTGTTATCTTCACATTTGGAATTTCTGATAATTATAACGGGGCTATCGAATCTGAAACAAGAAAACAAAACTTTAACTTCCTAACACTCAACTACACAGGTTTTTGGAATTATTGGGATAAAAATCTTTCTGTAATTCCTGAAGTTGATAACCATCCAAATAAGGCTGGACATTTGTTTTTGGCAGATTTTTTGTACAAATACATAATTTCAAACAAAATGATTAATTGTTAGCAACATTCTAAATATTTAATTTTTTTTAACTAATCAATTGATATGAAAATAACTCTTGTGACTCATTCTATGTATCCAGAGTCAATCGGTGGGAGAGAAAAATACGTCTATTATCTCGCCGATGCTTTAGGTAAGAAGGGACATGAAGTCAAAGTTTTCACATGTGCTCCTGTATTTCACAGTAAAATTCAAGAGTATGAAAATTTCAACGTCTACTATTTTCCTAGTTTCGATATACCTTTACAGAATGCTAAATATAGGATTCCTCTTGCAATGATCTTAAAACTTCTGCAAGACGATTCCGATGTGATTCATGCTCAAGACCTTCACCACTTGACAACTTTTACTGCTGCAGTCGCCGCAAAAATTAAGGGTAAACCGCTCGTCGTCACAGAACATGGTTACCCACCTCTTGGTGGACTAATGAAAATTTTGATTAAGATTTATGACAAGACTCTTTTGAAAATCATAGGAAAAAGTTCTTCGGCAATTGTCGCAGTTTCAAATTTTGTCGCACGCGAAATGGGAGAAAGATACAATCTAGATACTAGAAAAGTGATAACTGTGCATAACGGAATGTATGAAATTGATACAAATGTTGGCGATGAATTTGTAAAAAAATATTTATTGAAAAATAAAAAAATAATTCTAGGGATCGGCAGGCAAACAAAAGAAAAAGGATTTCAGTATCTGATTGTAGCTTTTAAAAAAATAAGCGAAAAATTCCCCGACACTATACTCGTGATGATAGGACCGAAAGCTGCTTATAGAATTGTACTTGAAGGATTAGTAAAGGAATTAGGAATTTCAGATAAAGTAATATTTACAGGGACTCTTGAAGATGAGTTGGTGAAAAGTGCAATGAAAAATTGCGAAATGGTCGTGATACCTTCAGAGTATGAATCATTCCCATTTGTCGCATTAGAATCTCTGAGTTATGGCAAGCCAGTTGTCGCGGCTGCCATCGGTGGGCTTCCAGAAATTTTCTCTCATGGAATGAACGGCTTGTTTTTCAATCCGAAAGATGAAAACGATTTGGCAGAAAAAATTGAATTACTGCTCAAAAATGAGAAACTGAAGTCAGATATCATTGCCAATTCAAAGGAGTCACTAAAAAGGTTTAATTGGAAATCGTTCATAGAAAAAATAGAGAGTGTTTATGAAAAAGCTGCAAACAATTAGTCTTGTACTTATTCCTCTTGTCTTAATTTTCTTGATCAAACTTTATTTCGTTCATCCTTCGTTCTCTGATGAAAATGTATATTATGCAATGGCAAAGATTGTAGGACAAGGACAGAGGCCGTATCTTGATTTCAATTTCGTTCATCCACCATTTCAACTTTATCTTCTTGCAGGAATTTTCACTGTTATCGGCTCTTCATTAACAACAGCAAAACTTCTTCCACTCATGTCAAGCTTGATGACAGTCGTGCTAATGTTTTTTATTTCAAAGAAAATCTTTGATGAGAAATCTGCATTGGTCAGCGCACTTCTTTTCATCATAACTCCTGCCTTCCTTGCCTTCTCAGATCAAGGATATGGAATGTGGGAATCGATTTTTTTCATATTTCTATCGTTCTATCTTGCTCTAAAAGAAAAATATCCTTTGGCAGGTTTTCTTTTCTCTTTAGCCGTGTTCACTAGATATCTTTCCTCATTATTCTTCCCGTTGATCCTTATAGTTCTTTTTTCCAAAAAGCTTAAATGGAAAAAATATTTCAGCTTTTCCTTGATTTCATCGATTGCCTTTTTCCTTATATTTTATTCGATATATGGATACAACTTCATTGACCAAACCATATTTTTCCAAATTTTTGCAAAGAGAAATCTAGCAATTCTTCCCAAGCTTCCTTTCCAATATCTTCAGTTCGGTTTCTTCTCACTCTTCCTAGCAGTAATATCACTTATCATCGGAATAGTCAAGAAGGACAGATTTGTTTTGATCTTTTCCATTTATCCCCTTGTTATTGACAGCGTGATTTTCTTCGGCTTCACTACAATAATCTATCATTACTTCCTAATTTCGCTCTCATTTCTTTTCCTCGGATTAGGTAGATCTTTTACCCTTTCGAAAGACAAAATAATTCAGCTTGGAATAATAGGGATAATTCTTGTCTCCATTTACCACAACTATCCTACAATCGACTATTATCAGAATCCTTCTTATGCAAAACATTTCTTCGACATCGCAGACTTCGTGGCGAGTAAGACAGTTCCTAGAGACAAGATATTCGGCGAGTCGTCAATCACGACTTACATAATGTTCTCGAAAAACATTCCAATAAGCTCAAGCTATCTCGACTCTTTCCTCAGCTATCTGATTTATAAGGATGAAAAATCTGTGATTGCCAATCTGGAGAGAGAAAGAACAAAAATAATCATCGACATGAATTCCTACTACGAAAGCAATGCTGTCTTCAGCGAATATCTATATTCGAAATATCAGAAAATTGCTGAGTTTCCTGGAATCCCAACTTACATAATTTACGAGAGGAAAAGCTGACTTTCCATAATTTTTTACCAGATAGAAGCTTTTTTCCCTCCTTTTTTCAAATATCATTTAACAGTTGGTGGGTTTTCCAGTGGAACAGCAACACGATTCGAATAATTTATTAATAGGTCGATTTTTATTATTTTCGAGAAATAGAAAAGCCCTTACTAAGACTTTCATTTACATATTCTTACTCTTTTTCTTCATAATTTATGTTACTTATTTTTCACAATTCGTTCAGTTCATCTTTGCTGCAAGCTATTTCCCGATAAGTGGAAATCTTTGTGCTTATAAGTATAACACAGGTATCAACGATTGTAGCACTAGTCCTACTCAAGTAAATTGTGGTTCTGGAACTTACAGACCCTCTTTCACATGCCAAGCTACTGATCCCGGATGTGCTGCGGAAAGCGCATCTGCTTCTTGCGGTGCGGCATGCACTAACTGCAATGGTGCTGGAAGTTGTGTTTCCATAACTTGTGCTACTGGGTTTGGTTGCGCATCTGGAAGCTATTGCACTAGTGCTGGAAGTTGCACTGCTACTCTTGCAAATGGAGTTTCTTGCTCAGACTGCAGTTTGAATTCTGAGTGCACTTCTGGAAATTGTGGCAACGGAGGTGCTTCAGTTTGTTGCGATGCTGGATATAGATGCTGCAGTACGAATGCTGATTGTCTTTCTGGTTATACTTGCGTGTCAAACGATTGCAAACCTAAATCTATTCCTACTCTTGTTCTTTCAAATAATACAGCTTCTGTCAACACTTCTAATTTAGTTGGATATTGGAGATTTGAGGAAGGAAACGGGAGTACTGCAAGTGATTCAAGTGGAAATGGAAACAATGGAACGATAAGCGTCACACCTAAAACTGTGACATCAAACGGTGGAGCTTCCATTGATACTTCTCAATCTGTATTTGGTGGTGCGAGTGTGAAGTTTGTTGCTACTTCATCACAATATTTGTCTACGAGCAGTTCTGTGGGGCCGAGTGGAACAAATAGTTTCACAACTGATTTCTGGGTTAACTTTACTTCGCTACCCTCTGCCTCTGCGTATGTGCCCTTTTGGGGACAGTACACGGATGGCAGCAACTACGACATGTTCCTGATATATAATTCTGCTGGCACATACTACTTGCAATTCAACTGCTACGGTGGTGGTTGCGGAGCGGGGACGCAGGCAATCAGCAGCCAATGGTCAACCCCCACAACTGGAGTCTGGTACCATATCGCATTTGTTAGAAGTGGGAATAGCTGGTATACATTTGTTAATGGCTCTCAAGTGGGTTCTACTGCTTCAAGTTCTGTGAGCATTCCTTCGTATGCAGCTAATTTGCAAATTGGTGCTCTCAGTTCAGCTGCATATTTGAATGCTCATGTTGATGAGGTTCGTTTCAGCAATACGGCTAGATGGACTAGCAACTTCACACCGCCAACTTCGTCTTACACCAGAGATAGTCCAACAGTTCTGCTTCTACATATGGACGGAACTCAAGGTAGCACTACCTTCACAGATGATTCAAATGTAACAGACCTATGGACGACAGGAATGTTTGGAAATGGTTTGAGCTTTGATGGAGTGAGTAATTTAGTTAATGTAACTAGTTCTTCAAGCCTTCAATTTTCTTCCTCATTCTCTCTTGAAGCTTGGATTACAACTTCGTCAACAGCCTCTTGGGAGGAAGTAATAAGCAAACAATGGGCTGTTGGGGATTATCAGCTAGAAATTGCAAGCGGCAAAACCAGAGTTTCAAGCTACGACTTGTCTCCGCAGTATTGTGACAGTCTAACTAGTGTGAATGACGGAAAATTTCATCATATTGTCGGCGTTTATTCAGGTTCACTCTATTTGCTATATGTGGATGGGAAATTAGACAATTCTTGTTCAGTTTCTGGAACAAGACAAACCAATACTCAAATTCTCAACATAGGGGGCAGAAGCGATGGTACTTATTTCAATGGAACAATCGACGAAGTGCAAATCTGGAATAAAGCATTGACTGCAAGCGAAATAAATGAACTGTATCAATCAAAAGTGACATATCCAACATCAACAACATTCACAGGGAGCAACTGCCCCTCTGCCATCTATACTAACGCTACAGATGTCACATGCAATCTTTACAGGAATCTAACTTCAGTTTCCAATCCCGATACCGCCACATTGGGAGCAGGGCTCGCTTACTACGTCTACAACACTTCTGGCGGGACGAACTGGACTGCAAATTCAATATTGCTTCCAATCAATGTCACCAAGGGCACGCCTTTGCTGAATCTCACTTCGAATGTTTCTTCCCCGATAACTTACGGGACTGGCTCTCAGTTGACAGGAGGCAATTGTACCATGACAGGGGCTGCAGACATTACATGCACTTTGTATCGTGGAAATACTTCAGCATCAAATTCATCTTCTCCGAATTCAGTCGGATGGGTAACTGATGGGGCTCAACTCGGTGCTGGAACTTATGCCTACAATTTCTCAAGCATTTCGGGACAGAACTGGACATCTGCTTCAGCAAGCAACATAACTTTGATAGTAAATAAAGCTACACAGGGAACATCTTTTTCAGTATCACCATCAGCAACAGTTACATATCCAACATCAACTACAGCATCTTGTGCAAGAACGTCAGGAGATTCTAGTTCTACTATAACAATTTATAGAAACAGTACTTCAAAGTCATCGGGGACGAGTTCGCCACAGTCGGAAACTGCTACTTTAGGAGCAGGAAAGTATAACTACACATGTGTTGTTGGTTCTACAGCAAATTACTCAGAAGCGACTAGTGTAGAAAACATAGTAACAGTTTCTGCTGCAGGAACTATCTCACTTTCCATTACACTATCACCAAGTGCGTTTGAAGCGTTCGGGACTTCGACAACTGCACAAGGAAACGGCTGTCCGACGAGTTCTGACGCGAGCGACGTTGTTTGCAAACTGTATCGAAATGATAGTTTAGTTGCTACATCGCCTACTACTTCAGAGACAATAACGCTTGGGGCTGGTAACTATTCTTACGTCTATAACACAACTGGAGGAGTGAACTATAGTTCCGCAACTTCAAGTGCATTCATTCTTTCAGTAAATCCGATAACTCCGTCACTTTCTGTAACATTCTCTCCATCATCCACAAACACCTATCCAACGCAGACAACTGCCAGCTGTTCGAGAGTTGCTGGCGATCCTTCTTCCACACTGACCCTATATAGAAACGGGACGCAGGTTGCTAGCGGAACGAGCTCTCCTCAGTCAGAGACAGCAACATTAGGGGCTGGAAATTACAATTATACATGTACGATATCGTCGACTCAGAACTACACAATAGGCAGTACATTAAATAACATACTAACCATTAACCCAACAACGCCATCTCTGTCAGTTTCCTTCTCGCCAAGTGCAACCAATATTTATCCTACTTCAACAACCGCCCAGTGCGCACGTGTTTCAGGTGATTCAACTTCGACTCTTACGCTTTACAGAAACGGTACGCAAGTAGCATCGGGAACGAGTTCACCACAATATGAGACAATAAAACTCGGTGCAGCAGCATATAACTATACTTGCACTGTAAATGCTGCGGGAAATTATTCAGCTGGATCCACGAACAATAACAATTTGCTAATAAACCAAAACACTTCAACTGTCAATTTCATGAATCTGACTATAAATGGCACTGAAGCGAATGCAAGTTACACATACCCAGCCGGATCGAATGCGACAGGCTGGTTTACATTGAGTTATTTTGATGGGCCTGCACCTAGCACATTCACCCTCTACAGAAACAGCACGACAATAGGAATGACAAATCCAGTTTCAGATATTCAATCACCTGCAGCAGGAGCTTACAACTACACGTACTATACAGCTGGAAATACGAATTATTCATCTGCAAGCAAAAATTATTTCTTGACAGTAGGCCAAATTGCACCATCCATTAGCGTTAGTGGAGTTGCTCCTGTCACTTATCCTACCCAAACTACTGTAAGCTGCGGGAGAGTTGCTGGCGATCCGACATCAACTTTGACACTGTATAGGAATGGAACGCAAGTAGCATCGGGAACGAGTTCACCACAATATGAGACGATAACTCTTGCGGTTGGTGGATACAACTACACATGCACCATAAGTGCTACTCAGAACTACACGACCGGATCGAGTCTAAATAACAACTTAATTGTTAACAAAGGTGCAACATTGACAAGATTATTCATAAATGGTACTGAAGGAAACAAGAATTATGTTGCGAACAAGTGGGCGAACTTCACTGCGTTATTGAATGTTTCAGGAAAGACAGTTTTCATAACTTCAGATATGCCAGGATTTGTTACCCAATCTGGCACTACTCCCTTATCCTACGAAAAGCAGATGTCTAATGAAGGAACTTGGAATATTACTGCTTACTTTAATGGCGATGCAAACTATACAGTAAGCAGTCAGACGTATTATGCAATTGTTGGAGTGACATGCGTATTAAAGGGATTTGTCTTCTACGCAGACACTGGCAATCCGATACCAAGTGGAACAGTCACCTATATAGTTAAAGAAACTGGGGAAACTGATTACGTAAGTTTCACGAATGGTTACTTCGAACTTCCTTGCACTTTATCACAAGTGCCAAACAATAGACTAACCGTCGCTCTAATCGTCAACTCCACTGATAATAAGTTAGGTTACGTTCAACTCGTAATAGGGGGTGGCCCGCCACTGACTCAGTCTCAATCATGTTCTACAAAACAATGGCACTTTAACGGAACTGCAGTTGATGTTGGAACTGGAAGCTATATAACCCAAGGAAATATAACGGTGTCTGTTATCGGAACTCGTTACTCAAACACTACATACTTTTCAACTGGAGCTTGGGACATAACCATTTCACCTTGTCTCGTGTCAGGAGATCTGTACACATTTCAATTCGCTATTGCAAGTGGCAACAGAGCTTCAATTACCTTCCTGAATGAAGTTGCAAAATAAATACCAAATAGATATATATCAAAAAAATTCAAATTAAAAATAGAATTGAGTGATAACGTGGTTGAAACTAAGAGTCCAATAAGAAATTTACCAGTTTTATTAGGAATAATTGTTGTTATTGCAGTTATTGTTTATTTATTCTACACAGGAGGTCTATCATTTTTGCAGCCAGGAAAGCAGCAAGTCACATATACGTCAGACAAAACAGTTGTCGAGAATAAGGATACTGGAATTGAGATGTCCCCAACAAACGGAGCTGTAATTCATGGCCTCATTATGATAAAACTCACAAAAGCCCCTGCCAACACGGCCGAAGTGTGGTTTGGCATGGTACCTAAGAGTCAATACAGCGACAGTACGGATACTAACCTAGGTTTCGATTCTGATGGTAGCAACGGATGGAGCTTAGATTTCAATACGAAGGACATTGTCAACGGTGATTATACTGTTTTCATTGTTCCGAGAGATGCAAACAAAAATCCTCTTTCTAGAATTTTTGTCAATGTTGTAGTCAAGAATTGAATTAGAATTTTTAAAAGAATTTTTAAACTTGTTTCAGGAAATACCTGGAAGTTTCGCAGTAAAGAAGAGATATAATGCTAAAATTACCAGAATTATGAAAATGATTAATAGAATTGTTTGGAAAAATTCTACGCCTTTTTCTCGAGCCAATCTATTCGACCTATTTTATATTTCTTCTTTTCTCCTTTTATAACTTGTATTATTTGCTTTGCAGTCCAATTTGGTTTTACTTTTGTTGTATCAAATTCGAAAACTCTTGCCCTCCCGTGTTTTTCAACTGCTTCCTGACTAATCGCTCCTATCATTTCCGCTTCCTTGTTCTCAACAATTTTCGTGTGCCAAGAATATTTTCTTCTCAACCTTTTTTCCAAAACATTCGGTTCGCATCTTAAAACTGCTACGATGTCTGCATCAAACAAGTGAGCATATAAACTCTCTATTATCAGATTTTTTTCTTTCTTTTCAATCTTCTTCAATTCTTTTTTCAGCTTTTGTAAATCCACAATCCAGCTTTTTCGTTCCTTGTCATATCCCAAATAAAGTTTCTTCTTTTTCGCGATATCATCTGACCTGACAAGCTTCCATCCGAGCCTTCTTTTGAGAATTCTTGCCACGGCTGTCTTTCCAACCCCTCCAACGCCAGTTATTGCAACTATCATAAAACTCACTAGGAAACGATTAGTTCTTGAATGATAAGTTTATTAGCTAGTTATTGTATATAAATTATTTAATATAGAACAATTTATAGTTTGTTGGTGAGAAAAATGTTCAAATGTTCGGAATGTAATAAAGAATTTTTGTCAAACAGAAGTCTTATGAATCATAAAGTATGGCATAGTAATGGAGAAGCGATAGAAAGAATGCGCATGATGATGCTCACAAACAATCCAGCAAAAAGACCAGAAATAAGACGAAAAATAAGTAATAATCTAAAAATAAGTAATAATCTAAAAAGAACTAAAAGATCAAGTTGGAATAAAGGTATAAAGTGGGACAGAAGTAAGAAGCATGATAAATTGGTAGAAGACCTCGTAGTAGAGTTTAAAAGACAAGGATTGAAAGTAGTCACAACTCATAAATATGTGCCAGATGCTATACTTATAGACTTTAAGAATGAAATAGTAAGCGCAATAGAAGTTAATCCCCAAAGTGTTATAGATAAAGAAGAAAGAGCCAAAGAAAAAGGTTACGATAAAATAATAGTAAGGGATTTCAGACATGATAGACGTATGGAGCGAAAAATATAGACCTGGAAAGTTAGCAGAAATTATTAATCAAAAGCATATTGTCGAGAGAGCGAAAGCGTTTGTTAAAGAAAGAAACGTGCCAAACATGCTCTTTGCCGGACCTCCAGGCAGCGGAAAAACTACAGTCGCATTAGCGATTGCAAGAGAAATTTATGGTAAAGAATGGAGATTGAATGTTCAAGAAAAAAATGCAAGCGATGAACGTGGAATAGACGTTATTCGAGGAGCAGTAAAGGATTTTGCCAGAACTAAATCAATAGGCGAAGTTCCCTACAAGATTATAATTCTTGACGAAGCGGATGCTCTCACGCAGGAAGCTCAGCAGGCTCTGCGAAGAACGATGGAAACGTATACCAATGTCTCTCGTTTCATTCTGATTGCGAACTACAGTAGCAAAATAATCGAACCGATTCAAAGCCGCACAGCAGTTTTCCGTTTCAAATCGTTGACAGATGTCGATATAAAAAGTTATATTGAACGAATTGTTGCTGGAGAGAGATTGAAAGTTTCGAATGATGCTTACGATGCTGTCATAACTCTGAGCGAGGGAGATTTAAGAAAAGTTGCAAACCTTCTGCAAGCAGCGGCTTCTCTTGGAGAAAGGATTACTGAGGATGTTGTTTATGATGTTGCTTCTCGAGCTAAGCCGGACGATGTTAAGAAGATGTTGGAGACTGCTTTGAAAGGACGTTTCAGCGACGCAAGAAACATGCTGCAGGATATGATTTTGAAACAAGGGCTTGCAGGCAGCGATATAATTCGTGAAATTCACAGACAGATTTTTTCGTTGGATGGATTGAATGAAGAAACGAAAGTGAGGCTCCTTGAGAAATGCGGAGAGTATGATTTCAGAATAAACGAGGGCGGAAGTGATTTAATACAAATGGAGGCCTTGCTAGCCCAGTTCATGCTTATTGGCAAAAAATAACAAATAACTAAAGGATAATCAAAATAATATTATGAAAAACATTTTATTCATATTATTCATGTTCGTTATTTTATTCGCACTTTCCTTACTACATTCCTTAGGAACCATTGTTTTCGCCCAGCCTGTAGGGCAACAGCTGACCATATTATGCAATCCCTGCTATGTGAACAACTGCCAGTGTTTCGTTTCTTGCAACGATGGGAAGATGTATGTCTACACGCAAGAAAATTGCGCGAATGTCGCAAGCGATACGATTTATGTGGCAAACAGCTCAATGTACTTCTTCTCCATACAGCCAGGACAATTCTACGCTCGAGTCGACTGCACTTCGACAGGACAACTCTCTTCTTGTCAATCGATTTATGTTAGCTCTTATCCTGGGCAGACAACCACAACGACTGAGGCTCAGCAGACACTGCCTACAACAGTCACGACAAGCACTAACACTCAAACTTCGCAGCCAACAGGTACATTAACAACAACTTCTGAAAAAACAACAGGAACAACAAGCACTACAAACACAGGAACAGGAACTTCCTTTTCATTCAACTCAATTTTCGCAGCGACCATTGCAATCGCCGTGGTCGTTTTATTCGGAATCGCTTTCATTTATTGGAGGAGCAAGAAAACAAGTGAAAATCAATATGAGTCGTTGAAGAGAAAATGGAATCGTTAGACTAACAAGACAAAAGCATTTCTACTTTATCATTCAAAAAATTACCATGACATATGTGACGTATGCTTCTAAATACAAACCTAGTTCGATGCTGGAATATGTAGGACAAAAAGAGGCTGTTTCCCAATTTGAGAAATGGATGAAAGGTTGGAAACCTGGAAACGGGAAGGCTCTACTGTTCTATGGACCTCCTGGAATTGGAAAGACAGCTCTTGTCGAAGCATGGTCTGCAGAAAAAAAGATTGATATCATTCAACTTAATGCAAGCGATTACAGAAGCGCCGAAGATATTAAAAATTCTTTAGGACAATCAGCTCAACAACAAAGCTTGTTCAAGAGAGGAAAGATTTTTCTTATTGACGAAATAGATGGATTGGCTGGACAAGAAGATAGAGGCGGTGTTGGAGAAATAATAGAAGTGATAAAAACTTCTGCGCATCCGATAATTCTTACAGCAAATGATCCTTGGAATCCGAAACTTAGAGCAGTTAGAAGTTATTGTAGCATGATTGAGTTCAAGAAACTTTCTCCATGGGATATCGTGAAGAAACTAAGTATGATTGCTGATAAGGAAAAAATAGAAATTGACAGAGAAACGCTGCAAGCATTGGCGAGCAGGGCAGAGGGGGACATGAGAGCTGCATTGAATGATTTTGAAGTTTTAGCTAATGGTAAAAGGAAAATCAGCATAAAGGACTTTGAGTCTCTCGGTTTCCGCGAGCGCGAGGAAAATATTTTCGAAGTGTTAAAGATGATTTTCAAAACACAAACGGCTCTTGCGGCAAAGCTTGCCATAAATCAAGCTGACAAGGATCCTGAAGAGATTTTCTGGTGGATTGAAAACAACATAACGAACGAATTTGAAGAACCAGAAGAAATAGCGGCGGCTTTTGACGCTCTTAGCAAGGCAGACTTGTTCAGGCAGCAAGTTCACCTGAGGCAGCACTGGACGATGAAAAGTTATATGATAGATATGATGACTGCTGGGGTTTCTGTTGCAAAAAAGAATGGTATGTATAGAAAATTCACGCGCTATCAATATCCAAAGAATATTATTATACTAGGTAGAACAAAACAAATGAGAGCAGAAAAAAATGAAATATTATTAAAATTCTCGGAAGAACTTCATTGCTCAACAAAAAAAGTAAGACAAGAATTTTTGCCTTTCATGCGAATGTTCGTTAAAGATAGAGAAATAAAAAAGATTTTGTTTAAATCTTAAGGCCAGGGATAGCTGAAATTAGAACTAAGTGTTGTACGTGGAGATTGAAGAATCATGTTTATTTTAACTATGAATGATGATGAAGGGCAAGAATCCAGAGTATAGTTGTATGTCAGTCTGTAACCTTTTCCTAAAGCATAATTTACAACGAATTCTCGATATTCCTGTATGTTAAAAGTTACATCTTCGCAAGATTTACTTTGCCTAATGACAGAAAAAGTTTTTTCTTTTATATTATTAAAAATAAATATCTCATCCATGAGCGGAACTTGACTCGTGTCGATTATCGTGAAAGGTTCAATCCATCTGCTGATCAAGTAAAACATTGTAACGATTGTAAATGCCGCGAGAATGAAAAACTGAGCCTTTCTGCGATTTTTTCTTTCAAAAACTTTTTTCACATTCAATCTAGACCTTGACAAACTGCGCGTGAGGGACACCATCAATAAGAATAATATTTTCATGAATTATAAAGCCGCTTTTTTCTGCCAGCTCTATTGTTCTATTGCCCATGAGGTTCGCAATGGTTGCTCTCTTCAAAAGTTTTATCGCAATTTCTCCGCTGACTAACATCTCACCATAAAATTCTTTGGTGAGTTTGATTTTGACTGCCTCTTTTTTCACATGATATTTAAACTCCAATTCCTTTTCAATAATCTCCTCGTCGCAGACTGCCACAACGAAATCCTGCTTCGTCGTAAAAATCTTAGCCCAAAACATTTCACTTTTTTTCTTTACATCTGCTTCTTTCTTTTTTTTCGTTTTGCTCGTACTGCTCGTATTGCCCTTACTGCTCTTACTCATATCAATCAAATTGTTAAATAAATCGTTAAATAGAATTGGATAATAAGGAGTAAAAAGTTTACCAAGAAGATTTTATACTTAAATATTTCGAACAGGATGCTTAGCACCACAAGCCTCACAAATCATAAACATAACGCGGTCTTCTTTAACGAGTCTTGTGTCAGGCTCTTTGCATTCTTTGCAATACACAAATTCCTTTATGTAGTCTTCAATCTTCTTCTGCAAAATTTCCCTTCTTATGTTGCCTTGAAAAACTAACGTCGTTCCTTGAATGCTGCTAGCAGTTGCAAGCTCTTTGGATAAATATTTGGAAAGATGTGCTTGATCTCTTCTTAATTTGTTCGCAATATCACTGAAATTTTTCAAGATAGTTCTGCTTCCGCTGATTTCTATAACTGCTTCTGGAATAACAAAACGATCCTTTGTCACTTGTCTTTTCGGAAGCTTCTCTATTGCTTTGTTCAACAATTCTTCATAGTTAGTCTGCATTTCTCACACCTTTTCATACTTTTCATACTTTTTTCAAAACTCCAGGCAATGGCTCAAATATCATTCCTTCAGCAAGCAAATCATTTATCGCAGATTCAACAGCACTTTCTGGAAGTTCTGCCTGTTCGAATAGCTTATGCATCTCTACTCCCTTACCTGAGTCAAGATTGTTAATAATTTCTAGCACCTTAGGTTTATAGTCAATCTCTTTCTTTATATTTAAGTTTTCCAAAACGACATTCAACTGCTCTTCGTCAAGCGAAAATTTTTTCACAGCAATTTCTTTCAACTCTTCAATTGAAGCCTCGTCATGAATTATTCGCAATTCATCAACCATCAGCTTGCTAGCAAGAAGTTCATTCAGCAGCTCTAATCTCCTCATGCTCTCATAATTGGCATCATTCAACTTTCTAACAGCCTCAGCGGCAATATAAACTTCTCTATTGTATTCACGCAACTTACCAACAGCCAAGATCAAATCGCCTAACTCGAACCTCATCAAACTTTTTGCGTCCCTTTTGAACGCTTTCATCTTAATATTTTCAGTTCCGTCGTCTAAAGTCAGCGAGCAGTATGACTCGTCTTCATTCACAAATTTGTCGATGACAGTTGCTACAACATTGATTCTAAAAATTCTTTTTCCAAAAGGAGTAATGACATATCCTGCTTTCTTTTCCTCAGGCTTAGGGTAAAAATATTTTCCATTGACAACGTCCGCAGTTCTTATTTTGATTGCAGGCATTCTATAAGTTTCGCTTGCAGTTTGAGTCGTTGTTTCCAGAAAAATCATCTCCTTTAAATTTTCTCTAGAATTCCTGGCGAACTTTCAAATAAATCTCCTTTATTTTTCAGCTCGTTGAGCATCTTCTCAATGTCGAAATCTTTCAAACCTCTTGTTTTGGCAAGCTTTACAATTTCCTGTTTAGGCATCTTCTTTCCTAACGTTGTTGTCAGCTCGTCAATAACATCAAGCATAACTCTTATCTTTCCTCTCTCTATTGAAGTAACTCTTCCCTCCAAACGATCTATGTCCAGCTTTCCTGTCTCTGGCTCGAAACCGAAATCACGCAACGAAGCTTTCATTAAATTGATTGCCCGGACGGCATCTTCATACATTACGATGTCTCGTAGCTGAATTTTTGCTGCTGCTTCAGCAAGACGAATCAGTCCTTCATATTGCCTAAGCGTTATTGGAATCGGCGCTTCTTCAGAAACAACTCTCGAACGGAGATCGACAAAAAATTCTTTTATTGCTTCTCCTGCTTCTCTACTCAGCTTCGGATGACAGTTCTTTCTTGCATAAGCAACATATTTCTTCAAAAGATCTGCAGAAATGACTGGTACATCTTCTTCCTCCCCGTAGTGCCTGCTTTTCAAAATATGATCAGCAACTTTTGTGTCAAGTTCGGGATTTGGAATGTCTCGAAGAGCGAATTTAAGATCGAATCTGCTCAGAAGAGTTTCAGGAACATCAATCTGTTCCTTTATTGGCATGTAAGGATCAAAACGGCCGAGTTTCGGGTTTCCTCCTGCTAAAATTGTTGTCTGAGCTGGCAGAGTTGCGACGATAGTTGCTTTAGCAATGCTTATGCTCTGCTGCTCCATCGCCTCATGAAGTGCGATTTGATCAGTCTTTTCTACTTTTTCAAACTCATCAATTGCACACAAGCTTCGATTGCACATCACAAGAGCTCCTGCTTCCAGAACCCATCCTCCCAAAAATTCTTCATCCTTAACAACAGTTGCTGTGAGACCTGCAGCAGTCACTCCCTTCCCTGAGACATAACGTCCGCGAGGAATGAGCATTGAAACGACTTTCATAAGGACTGATTTTGCTGTATTATGGACAACAATTCCATTTGCAACAAATCTATGATGTTTCGGAACTTCTATATCAAAAACATCCTGAGACGATAGCTTGCTTATTTTTACAATTTTTTCTGTTCTTTTTTGGTGAACTCTGTGAATATGATTTTTTGCATATTGTATAGCAAGATTTAATTTTGATTTTTTCTTTTCACTAACAAACCCGATATTTTGAGCGAATTTTAATATAGATTCAGAACGTCGAATCATTAAATTTCCATTCGGTTTACTTTTTATTTCCCGATTTTTAATTTTTACATTTCTAGATTTTTCTTCCCATGATATTCTCGAGTGAATTCCAAATCTTAATAGTAATAATTGAACATCTCTCAACAATTCAATGTTATTTGATTTTAAGCTTATTGAAATATGACCTCGCCCCTTTGAAAAAACAGTTCCGTCACCTTCATAAAGCCATTTCAAAAATGATGCAACTACGCCATTTCTAGATTGAAAAATGAAATTTGGGACTCTCTTTTCATTTAGAAATGAAAGTAATTTTGCTAAATGAGTTCTATTAATTTGAAAATAATCAATTTCTTTACTAGCACTAGGATGTTCGTAAGTTGTGATAGGAGCATTAAAACAATTTTCAAAAGCTTGTTTGAGTCGTGGCAAAATAACCTTTTCGCTTTTATTTATAATAAAACCTATTCGATGTTTTTCTACCCAACCATCAGCCAAAATATATCCAAATATCGCTGCAAGTTCTTCATCAACAAATTTTGGAATTTTTATGTGCCAACTTTTATGATAATAAGGATAGTCATCCCAGTCAGTTTTTACTAAACTTTTTTTTCTGCATTCAATTTTCGGCAAAACTTGTACTTTATCGCCTACTTTGACTTTATCTAATCTTTTCCATAATTTTTTTCTATTCTCTATTGTTAGCACAGGCTGGTTATAAGTTCCTTTAATGCTTTTGCCAGTTTCGGTAATGATTTCTATTATTGGTTGGTTTTTGTAAAAGTGAAATATTTCAGCTTTACCTGTTTTTCTGCCCATTCCTAAATGCACATTATAATTTATTTTTTCTAAATGATTGCGACCCATTTCACCAATTTTCATTATAGTTCCATCACTTAACACTACTCTTTCATCTGCAACGAGACAGGAAGGATCTCCAACAAGCAAGATGTGAATATCCCCTCGAACTTTTGATTTATCTCTTTGGATGTGCATCTCTCCTCCAAAAAGTTGGAGAGTAATTCCTTCTTTTATATTATCCATTCCATAAAGCGCAGGTGCGATTGATGCAACAAGTTTTTTATAAATTTCTGGATCGTTTGCAAGTTCAATAATTTTTTTCTCGATTTCCGGAGTTATTTCTAATTCTTCCCATTCTGCCTCAATTGACTCAATAGAATTTGCATCTATGAATATTTCCATCTGCCTAGACGTCGATCCTTTTATTCTTCTCTGTCTCTGTCTTAGAATTCCGACAACTTTTATTCTGTTTCCAGGATCGGTCTTGTTCTGCATTCTCGGTGTCGTCAAATCTTCTTTCATGAAAACTCCAATATCGCTAGGCCTTTCTCCCGTCGTTATTTCAAACGGCTCTTCGACAAAAATATATCTTGCATCGTAAAGCTTCTGCTCAATCAGTTTGAAATTTTTCCTGTTGCCGCATTCGCACTCTAACGGGCTCTTCAGGAAAAACTCCGTCTGTATGACAGTATGCTTCGTCCCGCAGTTCGGACATTGAAAAATTGCTTCGCTGACTTCTGGCCTCACTTCGCTCGCACGTTTCACAAATCCCTCGACAGCTATCATTTTTCCAACATGCTCGGCTCGTATGCTTCTTATGCGTATGTTGCGATTTTCTGGAAGATTTACGAAACGCATCTTCAGCTTCGCTTCAGCAGGGAGATCTATTTGCCTAGTTGAATCCTCTGCTGCCGACAAAACTTCTTCAGGATATTCAAGCAAATAGTCAGCAAGATCCGTGTCGAAACGATCTAGCAAAGAAAAATCGACAACGATGGATTTCTTTCCTTCTGTAGCTGCATCAACTAACTCATTATAGTAAAATTCTCTTAAAAATTCTGCAATTCTCGAAATAATTTCCTCTCTTTCCATAGAAGACACACTCCGTTCGAAGCGAACAAAAGCTTCTCAAAAGCTTCTCTACAGCATGGAAGGTAATAAATACATATCTGGCTAGAATTTTATTCTTTTCTAATTCTTGCAAACTTTCCAAAAAAAGTTGAAGTTAGAAAGATCAATGCGGGAGGTGAGCATTGAACCTAAGAAATTTACTTGGCTTTGATGAGAGCTTTGATTTCCTTTAGTTTTTTGTAAACTTTCTTCACTGCAATCTCTACGTCGCCCACGCTTCTCGCTCCTGTGCATACAATCTTTCCGCTACCGAAAAGCAAGAAAGCTACTTTCGGTTCCAGCATCCTGTAGACAAGACCTGGAAACTGCTCTGGCTCGTACTCACTATTCTCGAGATTGAATGCAATTGTATCAAGATTCAAGTTACCGTCGAGCTTAGCCGATGCGACGATGTTCTCCACCTGCATCTTGAATCCATGAGGAACTTTTGTTCCAGTTGATTGAATTATCGAGACGACTTTTTTGAAAACAGCATTTACATCCTCAACGTTTCTCGCTCCAGTACAAACAATCTTCCCGCTTCCGAAAATCAAAGCTGCCGCCTTAGGCTTCTGAAGTCGATAGACTATTCCGGGAAACTGCTCTGGCTCGTACTCCATCCCTTCAAGTTTGGAGACAACCTTCTCAAGAGGCACCACGACACCGAGCGAGGTAGAAGCAACTATGTTTTCGATACGAATTTTGAAATCTATTGCCATTAGGTCAGTCCTCTGACACTCCAGACATCTAACTCAGAGTTTAGACGCCAAACGAACTTTATATATTATTCTTTCGAAAAGTTTAAATAACCCTATTTATAAAGGCTTTTTAAAGATTTTTTCTATTCGGTAGAAAGAAAGCTTTCTGCACGTAGTAAGAAATTGTTTAACTTCCATACTGGAATAATTAACGAATTGTTATGTTTTTGTAAATCTTCTTGTAGCCATGTCACCAAAATTGGCAGTATTTCTTGATTTTCAATCTTCAATCTTTTCCTTGCGATTGGGTTATTTTTTAAAAACTTCTTGAGATTCTCTGCCCGCATCACCTGATTTTCAGTACTAATCCTTAGGCCGGAGGTCTTATAACGTCCTCTGCCCCACTCCTTGCAATCAACTGCAAAAGCAACCTCTTTATTGACAGCAAGCACATCAATCTCGTATCGTCTGTTCGTTTTGAATCGTAAATTCTTCTTCACAAAGAATCCGTTAGCTGAAAAAATCTCTGCGACAAGACTTTCAAATTCCTTCCAATCAAAATCAGCAATAATTTCTTCAATTGTCTTGCCGCTGTGTAGTTTCTGCTGTATATCATCTGGATTGATTTCACTCACTTCCTTTGTATCTTAATTTGTTGCTTTATAAAAATAATTTAAAAAATAAGTATTTCTTTAAAAACAGTCAATAATTGTTTAATGAGAAATTATTCTTGGTCTTATGGAATTTTCCATTGGTTTGTGCATTACGTGCTCACGATAATTCTGTGGTGGGCTTCTGGTATTACGATTTTTCCAATGTATGTTTCATTTATAATAGGCGACTTTGTTTGGAAAGCTAGTATTGCAGATTATTTTATAATCATTGTAATATCATCCTTAATTGATTTGGATCACATACAGTTTCTAGAAAAATTTGGTTTCAAGAAATATGTTTGGGTAGAAAAAAGATTAGTAGCTCCTCTTCATAATTTCTTCTTCCTTTCTGTTCTTTCGATAGCAAGCGCTTTATCAGCATTGTTTTTATCAAAAGTTATCAGTATCATGATATTTTCAGTTGTTTTGCATATCATCTGGGACATCGTTGAGGATGTTGTTATATTTAAAACGAGCTACAGAAGATGGGAGAAGACATGGGGACTTAATACGAAGGATTTAGAGGATGCTTACAACGAACTTATGCAATATGAGGCGCAACAGCCAAAGAAGGAGTCGAGAGAATCAAGGTTAGGTAAAGTAAGACGAATTGCTACTAAATTGAAAGAAAGGATTAGAAGAAAGAAGAAAGTTCAGATAGAGATGGGGCTGAGCTAATGGGTTTGAAGTATGCAGCAATACACGTGTTCATTCACTTTCTCACTTCGATTGCACTCGCATATGTTTTTGGATTAAATTTGATTCAGTTTCTTGTTGCTTTCATAGGTGCTTTTATCATCGACATAGATCACCTTTTCTTACTCAAACGTTATGGTATAAAGGGAGCTTTTTCAAAAGTGATTTTACATGGGTTTGGGAAGATTAGAAAATATCCACTTCACAATTACCTTGTTTTTATTCTGGTTGTTGCATTGGCTTTACTAGTTTATCAAGCAGGGTTTTTCCTCATAGGAATTTTTTCACTTGCAGTTTTTCTTCATTTGCTTTGGGATTTGCTTGAAGATGCCGTAATTTTCAGAGTAAAACTCAATCATTGGAAAGTATAAATAGGAAAACAAAATATTTGTTTGTAAGGAGTATTGGAGGAAAGAAAAATGCGAAAAGAAAGTGATGGCTATTTAATCCTCGGCATCGACGAAACCATCCTTTAAAGATGGCGTTATGCAGGTCGAGGAGCATTAATAGGACCTCTTGTAGTGGCAGGAGTAGTCATAAGTAAGGAAAAAGAGCAGAAATTGAAAAAAATTGGTGTTAAAGATTCAAAGCAACTCACCCCTAAGAGGAGAGAGGAGCTTGCAGCTCAGATTGAAGAGATAGCAGATAATATTCTTGTCATGCGCGTACAGCCATGCAGAATCGACAAGCTTAGGTCAGAAGGAATAAAGCTAGATATGATTGAGGCGATAAAGATGGCAGAGATAATCGAAATGGGTAATGCGAACAAAGTTTATGTAGACGCTCTAAGCATCAATCCGAAAAGATTTCAAGGACAAATTATAGAGCATTTGAGAACTGCTGAGCCTGAATTTGTTGTTGAAAATTATGCAGATGAGACTTATCCTGTCGTCAGCGCGGCAAGTATAATTGCTAAAGTTGAGCGTGACAAGGTGATTGAGGAGATAAAGAAGAAGGTGAAGTTCAATTTCGGTGTTGGCTACTCGCATGACGCACGAACGATAAAGTTTGTAGAGAATATGATAAAAAGAAGAAAACCACTTCCGCCTTATATAAGGCAGAGTTGGATTACAACTCAAGTTCTGAAGGAAGCAAATCTGCAGAGCAAAATAAAGGATTTCTTTAAAAAAGAAGAAGAATGCATTGAGGATGACGCGAAATAAAAGCTAAAAAGGCGGAATAAAAATGAAAGTTGATCAAGTCATAGTTTTTACTTATTTTATACTAGGGATTGTTCTTGGTGAAGTTTCTAATTATTTCAACAAAGTTTTGGGCAGTCTTCTTCTTGCATTCATTGTTCCATTTGCTCTCTATATTTTTTCAACATTCCCTCTCTTCACTCTATTCAAACAGAAGAAGAAAAAGTGGTTAATACAAAACAGTTTTATAACATTCATTCTTGTCTGGTTTATTGTCTGGATTATTGCGCATAACATGTAGGTAGAGATGCATAACAGGAAGGTAGAGATAAATGATGCTGAGAACACATCACACAAATGAGTTGAAGAAAGCTGTTGGAAAGAAAGTTATTGTCGCAGGATGGGTGCATGATATACGATTACTTGGGGCAATTAATTTTCTTTTATTGCGTGATAGAGAAGGTATTGTGCAGGTTACAGCCAGTAAAGAATCTTCTAAGGAAATTTTAGATTTGTACAAAAAAATGCATCAAGAAGACGTCGTAATAATAAAAGGGAAAGTTATAAAGAGTAACAAAGCGAAAGCTGGTTATGAAATTGCGCCTAGTAAAATTGAAATTGTAAGCAAAGCTGAATCTTCACTTCCTCTCGATCCTCGTGGTGTTACTCCTGCTAACCTCGACACGAGGCTGGATTGGCGTTCAATAGATTTACGTAAACATGAAAATCTCGCAATTTTTAAGATTCAAGCAAAAATTATTGAAGGATTTGCTGAACATTTAAGAAAGAATGGATTCATCCAAGTTTTTACTCCTTCGCTTCTCGGGGGTATTTCAGAAGGAGGTTCGGATGTTTTCCAAACAGAATATTTTGGAAAGAAAGCCTTCCTAAGGCAGGATCCGCAACTGCACAGACAGCTCCTAATTGCGGCAGGTTTCGAAAAGATTTTTGACTTGGGTCCAAGCTGGAGAGCAGAACTTTCAGATTCCCCATTTCACTTGACAGAACACCGAACAATAGCTCCTGAGTTTGAATTCATGGAAGATGAAATCGATATGGAAAGACTGGAAGAAGAAATGGTTGCTTATGGAATCAAGAAAGTTGTTAAGGATTGCAAAGCGGAATGTGAAATCTTGAAAAAAGAAATAAAAGTCCCTAAGACACCTTTTCCTGAATTGCGTTTTCCAAAAATCTATGACATACTAGCAGAGTATGGGAAGAAAATAAAATTTGGAGAGGATATTGACAGAGAAGCAGAAAAAATTTTGGCAGATCATGTAAAGCAAAAATATAAGACAGACTTTTTCTTCATAAACAGATTTCCTTCAAAGGTAAAACCATTTTACGTAATGAGAGTGGACGAAGAGCCGCAATGGGCAAGGAGTGTTGATCTTGTGCTCAAAGGGATGGAAATGAGCTCTGGAGGTCAGCGGGAGCATCGATATGATAAAATTATTGCACAAATAAAAGAAGCGAAAATGAATCCGGAAAACTTGAAATGGTTCACAGAGGTATTTCGCTACGGCATTCCACCGCACGGAGGTTTTTCCATCGGGTTTGAGAGATTCACTGCAAAGCTTCTCGACATCCCAAACATAAAGGAAACTACTCTCTTTCCGAGATATCCTACAAGGTTCTTGCCATAATTTTTTGAGAAGCAATTATGTGACTGCAAATTTTTCCTTTCAAAGTATTATAACTGCAATCGCAATTCCATTTGTTCTTGGCTTTGTCAAAAATTACAGAATGTTTCTCTGTTGTTCCTTCTACTAGGAAATGCGCACGCTTGTCTGTTTCTACTTCCTTCTTCACTTTGTTTTCCTCAATGAGTCTGTCAGCTTTGCTCTCAACAATCGAAGTCATAAAACTCGCTTACTAAGTAATATTTTTACAGAAATTTAAAATAAACAACCACTGGTCATAGACCAGTGGTATTAGTAACCTTGGTTTCTGACGTAGGCTGAGATTTGTTCCGGGTCTTGGCCGATTGAGTCGAAGTAGACTGTCGGACTCCAGAGTCCAGATCCC
>Ga0315280_10001097_pt1 | contig 47856 bp, 46 predicted proteins | sample YL17G06_40_MG_FD_203697 | JGI IMG/M metagenome (GOLD analysis project Ga0315280, IMG submission 203697) | Sediment microbial communities from Yellowstone Lake, YNP, Wyoming, USA - YL17G06_40 | ecosystem: Environmental > Aquatic > Freshwater > Lake > Sediment | place: USA: Wyoming | collected... | reverse complement strand
TATGAAGGTGTCTGGAACTTCTGCGAGAACCTCCAGAAAGGTTTGAACTATGGCGTCACTTGGATCGCCATCATGTTGCAGTCTTTTGACCAGAGATGGATAGGCGAGATCGAATGTTACTGGATAGTTGTTTACCCATTCAGAACAGACTGTGTCGTATTTCTCCGCTATTTTGAAGACCTCGTACAAAGATATCTTCTCATCGATTATTCTATTCACCGACCTTGGGTCGTTGACATCTAGGGCTGGGGCCTTTCCAAGCCCGCTGGGGTTGGCAATCTCTATGGCGGCGTACGTGTCGACGGCATCTCTAGCCGTGGTTGATTCTACTACGTGCTTCAGGTTTCTCCTTAAGCATTGAGCGTCAAAACCTGCTGTTGATGAAACCATTCCGGCAGCCGCTGCAATCGGGCAAAGCAAAATCACCGTTCCCAGTAGCGTATTGCCACCATGTTGCCAGGCGTCAATATCATCTATACCCCTCTTTATCAACCTCCCCACTCCGATATCGGAGGCATCAATTTTCCCTTGAGAAACAGAGATTCCTTGCAGAGCAGCCTCTTCAAAGGATGAGGCGGCAGCCACGGCAGAAGCAAGAAAATGGTCATAGTAGGTTTTCTCAAAGTTGGTTACTACGCTCACGTTCCCAGGTTTGTGGGCACTGACTTCTAGTAAGATGGCCAGTTCAAGACCTTGCGCGATGTGTTTTGCCTTCCTATGTGCACTCATCTGCGTGATCCCACGAGGTGGACCCTTACTGCAGAAAGTTTTATTAATATTGTGTAAAAGGTTACAATGCAATGAAGAATTCTACATAGGCACGCCAAACGACCTGACTGGATTCAGATAGAATGGTGGGGAGACGCAAGTCTTATTAGCCTTGTGTAATTTTTTACACAGCGACAAACATCTTGGATCTGGTGATTGAATGTTCAAGGTCCAGAGATACATTACGAACTCGGTGTTCTTGGCTTTGACCGGGACATGGAGCGCCGTGGTTATTGTGTGCGGTTTGTTTCCAGCATTTCCTATTCTTGGAACTGTTGCTGTAGTTACCATGGCAAGTGTCGTGTCTTCAGCTTTGACGGCCCCGATTCTTGGGCCAGCTTGGGGCACTTTGGCCGGATTCATTTATGGATGGCTTATTCCTTATGCGAACCCATCGACGGCAATATTTGGACCCTTGACTTTCTTGAGTCCGACAATGGGGGCTTTGATCAGCGGACTCGTATTGTTCAATCGTTGGAAGGAAGCTACTTTGATCTTTTTTGCTCAGATTGTAATATGGTTCTTGAACCCGTTTGCATGGTACCAAGCAATGCCTATCATAACGTGGGAATATTGGCTTGCTCTGGGATTAATCATCGTGCCTCCAGTTCGAAAATGGATCATCAATGCATTCAAAAGCAGAAATCCAGCCACCCTGCCGATAGCTTTGTGGTGTCTTGCGTGGATTGCGCGAGTAGGAGGGGACGTCCTTACTGGCAACAACATTGGCGTGTGGGTCTATAATTTGGGTGGTCCAGGCATGTACGCTTATTGGGTTCCCCTGACCGCGTACTATGCCATTGCGGATTCATTAGTTTGTCTCTTGGGTGCGATAGGTGGTACGCTCGTGCTTGTTGCTCTCAAAGCAGCCAACTTGAGATTCATTGCGGTTGATTTTCTGGAATCTAAGGTGGTGCGTTGACTCTTCTTCAAGTGAGAATGTCGAAGGGTATTGATGGATAAGTGGAACAGTTTTCTCATCTGGTAACATGTGTGCCTGTCTTTTCGAGCATTGCCTTTTCCAAGTTTTGCGGGTTTGTGATGATCGCTTTTTTTCCTCCATGTTCAAGATAGTTAATGATAGCTCGGATTTTTGGGCCCATGCTGCCTGGGGGAAAATGTCCCTGCCTGTAGTACTTCTTTGCGTCGGCCAAGGCCATCTTGTCAAGCAGTTTTTCATTCGGTTTGCTGAAGTTCAACGCGACTTTTTCCACTGCTGTGGAGATGAGAAAGAGGTCTACTTTTAGGCCGATGGCTAGGATAGCTGAAGCGTGGTCCTTGTCGATGACTGCTTCCACGCCTTTCAACTTGCCCCTTTCTTTGATAACGGGGATGCCTCCGCCTCCCGCAGCGATGACTACAACACCTTGGTCAACGAGAACCTTTATGGCGTCCAGTTCGATGATACTCACAGGCATGGGGGATGGTACTACGCGTCTCCAGCCGCGGCCCGCGTCCTCGGCTACCCTCCATTTGCGTTCCTTTCGGTATTTTTCAGCCTTCCTTCTGCTGTAGAAGGGTCCGATGGGTTTCGTGGGATTCTTGAACGCAATATCATTCTTTCTCACGAGAACCTGGGTCACGACTGTAGCGACTGGGTTTTTAATGCCCCTCAATAGAAACTCGTTGCGTAGAGACTGTTGAATCATATAGCCCAATTCCCCTTGCGTTTCTGCACCACAAGAATCAAGCGGCACAGTGTGCACAAACTTGCGGGCCAGTTCAGATCGCAGAAGAATGAAGCCGACTTGAGGCCCGTTGCCGTGAGTTACTATCACTTCCCAGCCTTGTTCCACCATGCTGGCTATGTGAGCGCAAGTCTCTCGAGCGGCTCTAAACTGGTCAGCCACTGTCTGATGGTCTTTGTCTATAATCAGGGAATTTCCGCCGATGGCCACGACTGCTGTTTTCCTCAATCATCCTACCTCCGGGATTCGGTTGATGATCTGTAATGAATTCGAATCGTCATATAAATAATGAGCGATCCATGGATTGATGAGAAGCTAGAATGCACTAGATTTGAAACGTGGATGCGAACAGATGGAGCAACTTCATAGAACTTGGGTTTAGCTCAGGACTGGCATGCGCTACTTAAGAGCACTTATCATTTCGTCAACACGCGCGAGGGTTTGAAATGAGGAATATGTCCAAGAAGAAAAGGCAAGCAACAACAACTGACGAGCTATGGTACATCATTCACATTTGAAGCGCCTAAATTGTCACAATGTAGTAGACTTTGGGAAATAGTCATGATGCGAAGAACAAGAAACAAACTATCGAACCGAAGGCTAAATCATCGCCTCTGTGCGGGCACGATTGATTGGTCTCTGGACATCGACGCTTTCTAGAATTTATCAGGTTCGTCACATTTTTGTTTCTTGTTTCCTAGTTATTGATCATGTGCTTCCCTGGGCTCGATTTTACGAATTGCTTCAATAACATCTTGGAAATCATTGGTGTTTCTGCATCGTATTTCATGGCTCTTACAGAGTTTTGCCAATCTAGAATTTCTGATTGTGAACGAATAGTCGGCGTCTCTAGCCGCGGCATAGTCCGCCATGCCGTCTCCTGCGTAAATCACTTCCATATTTTGACTTTTGTAGTGCATGACCATATCATGTTTGAAGTTTTCAGATTTTCTGTCAAACAGCGTTGGAAAGATAAACCTGATTCCCTGCGCGCCAAAAACTGTCTTCGCAGCGCAGACTTCGACCAGGTTCAAGCAGCCATTGAGCTTCAAAAAGTGTTCTATTACAAAATCTAATCCCGCACTGACTATTATGCAAGGAATGCGGTTTTCTTTGCAATGTTTTGCCAGCTTCTTGAAGTTTGGACGGAAGATGACCACGTTCTTCAGTTCCTCTAGTATCTGCTTCTTTGACGCTTTCACAAGGGAAAACTGTCTGTTCAGGCACTCTTCAAGTGTGATTTCACCGTTCTCGAACTGCTTGTCAAACAGTCGCCAGTCTCCTTGGGCAAATCTGGCCAGAACCCACGCCGCAGTATCGACCGTCGTGATTGTGCCATCAAAGTCACACAGTACCACAAGATTCATGAGATTGGCTGGTCTCCTTCCTGCCCGAGCAGAAATAATTCGGGCTATGTATGCTTATCTATTTCAGGTAATGGGCTTTTCTTCAAGGATAATCGTCTTGGAAGGGCCCTGGGACCTCAATTCTCAGCACAGCCGCACCTTCGATAAAGCTAGACAGAATTGTTTTTATGTTGGATTCCAGAGCACAAACAGCGTGTGCTGATTCAACTTGGCTCTTTCGATTGAAAAACTCTCCGAGCATCTGAGATGTGTATCGGATGAGCAAGACGCAAATGCCTCAGTAGCCCTGCTTCTGAAGGTTGAGGGAGAAAGACTCTGTGTTCTCTTCGTGAGGCGAGTTCAAAACTCTAGGGATCCATGGGCTGGACAGATAGCATTGCCTGGAGGAAAAAGAGAGGCAAAGGACAAAGATCTGAAGGAAACGATAGTCAGAGAAACGTTGGAAGAGACAAACATAAATTTGCTTGATCATTGCCGCTTTCTGGGAGTAATGTCCACGTTTCAGTCGAAACCCAAACCTGAAATCAGGGTTCTTCCTTTCGTCATTATCATTGAAATAGAGCCATCGATAAGGTTGAGCGAGAAGGAACTGGAAGAGTGTTTTTGGATTCCTCTCGAGGAGCTTGTTAGAAATAGGACAACGGCAAAATTCAGCTTCGGAGAGGTTCCAGCTTTCATCGTTAGAGGCAATGTCATCTGGGGGCTCACGTACAGAATTGTTGAAAACTTTATGCGTTTCCTTGAAACCTGAATGTCTTCTGGAAATGGTGCGCCAACACGATGCAAAGGGTAGCTTGTAACTTTCATGGGTTCTTCATCGAGTTAGTGGTCACTTTTTTCCACAATACTATTTACTGAAGACCAAGGCTGTGTATGTTGGTGGAAGAGATTGTCGGAATATTCCATTGAAACAAGCGAATTGACGATGCGATATGGCAAGTTAGTTGCTGTTGATCACGTGTCTTTCAACGTTCGAAAGGGTGAGGTTTTCGGCTTTCTGGGTCCGAATGGAGCCGGCAAGACAACGACCATAAAGATCTTGACCACCCTCCTGCGACCAACTGGCGGCAAAGCCACAGTCCTGGGGTATGATGTTGGTTCTGAAGGAGGCAAGATTAGGCCCAGAATAGGCGTTGTGCAGCAGGAGATGAGCTACGAACATGCCCTGAGCGTGGAGGGAAATCTTGACTTGTATGGATTTCTGTGGGACGTGCCTAAAAAGGAGAGAAAGGAAAGGATAGAGCTTCTACTCGACAAGTTCGGTTTGAAAGAGGCTCGGAAGACAGCGCCCCCTGAGCTTTCACTTGGGCAGAGAAGGCGTCTGCAGGTTGCGAGAGAGTTTATGCACGATTCTGAGCTTATGTTTCTCGATGAACCCACGACTGGCTTGGACCCTCAAGCCAGAAGAGTCACTTTGGATTTCGTGCGAGAGAAGGTGAGAAACGGTGCGACCGTTTTCTTCACTACTCACATCATGGAAGAAGCGGAATACGTCTGTGATCGAATAGCCATAATCGACCACGGGCGAATCTTGGCGTTGGACACTGTAAACAATGTCAAACACAAGTTCGGAGGGGTAAGCGTGATTCATCTACGTTTCGCTGAGTCCAACAGTGATGTGGACCGCAAGCTTCAGGATTTGCCCGGCGTTCAGAAAATAGTTCATCCAGAGCAGCGGGATGAACCTTTGAAAGTGTTTGCAGAGGATGCAAACGCAGTGTTGCCCAAAATAATTGACGCGGCGACAACTCTCGGAGTGCACATAACGGAACTCAGGATAGAAGAGCCATCGTTAGATGACGTTTTCGTTCAGATGCTAAATTCGAAGGGAGTGAACCACAATGAACAGCTTTCTTAGACTGTTGTACAGGGATTTGAAGGCCGGTCTCTGGTCAACCAAATCCATGATCGTTGTCCAGCTGGTAACCCCCCTGTTCTATATTTTTGTCGCTGGTTTCGTCTATTCAGCCATCATTGACCCAAAAACGATTGCCGGCAGCGGAGGGGTTAGTTACATACTCTTTCTTGCTCCTGGAGTGGTGGTAATGCAGATAATGTTTGCCGCTTCTATGGCGGGAGCGATGCTCTGGCTTGACAAAAGGTTAGCAATGTTCTCACAGATAGTTGTGGGGCCGTTCAGCAGGTGGCAGTACATACTCAGCAAGCTGGTTTCGATTATGCTTCAGGGAATGCTGAACGCGTTTCTGGTTTTTCTGATTGCCTCTCCGTTGCTTGTGGGCTTAAGAGTCTCCATCGAGGGTTTGTTTTACATTGCGGGTTCGCTGCTGTTGGGGTCTCTCTTCTTTGGTTCTCTGATCTTGGCCATTTCCCCGTTCATAAAATCCAACGAGGCGTTCAATGCCATGCTCAACGTGTTGTTCACTCCCCTAATGTTTCTAAGCTCAGTCTACTACCCCCTGGAAAAAGCCCCGCTCGTCATTCAAGCCATTTCATTGGCTAATCCCCTGACTTATGCCGCAGACATGCTCAGAGCTGGGCTGCTACAGGTTTACGTGCCGCTTCTACCCGTCGAGATAGTAGCGCTCATCGCTGAAAGTCTTATCGCCTTCACAGCCGCAACAGTCGCGTTCAGACGGGTCAAAGCTTAATCGTCAATTCTAGCGAATGTGCGCGCGCGCAACGATTCGTGCCTTTCCCGTACGATTCGTGCCTTTCTGCGCCTATCCCAACCGTGGACCAAGCATGACTTAAGGCTTGCCATTGGAAAGAAGCCTGAAACACCCTTTCCAAAAACAAAACCTACCTTCACATCGTTCAAGAAGCGAAAGCGCGCGCTAAGGATTAAGAAGATGAGCAATCAGAAATACTTAGAGCGTGAATTGACTCTGAGAAAAGAAAGCTTGGAAACGCAAAATAGAGAAAAAGAATAGCTAAGCCGAGTCTTCGAGTTCTCGAGTTTCTCTAGCTCATTTCTCGCCGAACAGTGGCATGTTTGCGAAGACTTCAATGCCGTTCCTATCTATTGAGTATGGCACGAGGCTCGGGTTGACTTTGGCTCCTCTCATCTTTTCAACTTGTATCGCTCGCGTTGTGGTGCCTCCCGAAAACAGAGTTTGCATCATGATAACTCCATGAACCAAGAATTCTTCTTCCAAAGCATTTCTTTCAAGACTCAAGTATCCTAGCTCCGTGGTCACGAGACTTGTGACTTTTAGATCTGCCAATGATTCAATCAAATCCACGATTATAGTCCTTCGTTCTATGGGATCTGGAAATCGGTATACAAGTGCTGCCAACGTGTCTACGGTGACTCTTTTCGCGTTGGATTGCTGGATTTTCGCCTGTAACTCTTCGATCAATTTATCGACGGGTAACTGCTTCCCTCTTAGGCTTTTGGACTCTTCCTTGTATAGTTTCTCTTTAAGCATAGCCACTCGAGACATTCGAGTGGCATCTATGAAAGCAAATTTCCTCTCTTCCTCAGCTTTTCGAAAGTCCCACCCAAACTGCTGCATCTCCGAGTAGAAGCTATCCTTGCTCTCATCTAGGCTAACGAAGATTGCGTTCTCTTGGTTTTCATACATTCCTTTGTAGAGGAACTGGCTGCACAATATGGTCTTGCCCGAACCAGGCCCACCAACAACCAGGATGGTCCTTCCTTCTGGAAAGCCGCCGCCGACAAGCTCGTCTAAGCCGTTGATACCCGTAGCGATTTTTTTGGACAATTTATCTCCTCCGAAGTAATCTCAAATAATCTTCAATCAGTATTTATAGCTTATGTAACATAGTAACAGACGCTGGCTGGCAGAAGCTAATTCGTGTTTCTAGAATCACAATCAACTCTGACTCTATATCATTTTCAACAACAAGCCGCAAGTATTCAAAACGTGGCGCGCACTTCTTCATTTCCCTTGGAACATTGCGGATGTCCCGCTCAGCCTCATGGGCGTCCATTCGGTTGCAGAATGCTGGCTCATTGGTCCCATCTAAGCCAACGATGAAAACGTCTTCAGCAGACCCGTCTTTTTCCCAGGCGAGAAGGATGCAACGTTGTAAGGTCAAACATGTCTTGCATCAAAACCGATAAATACAAAGCGTCGCGAGCTTATGTTCTGTTTGAGGCTGTCAGCTTATGTCTGTTGCATTTCATGGTGCAGAGTTCTGTTGGATGAACGGTGAAATCATCGAGACCAGAAAGGCACTTGTCTCTGCTATGGAACCTGTTCACCTCGGCATTTTCGAGGGAATAAAGGCTTACGTGGAAAATGATGTCAACAGTAAGGGGAGATTGAACATTTTTCAATGGAAACCTCACTCTGATCGTCTCCGGCGGTCTGCAGCGGTCTGTGGCATGAAGATACCTTACACTAGCGAGGAGCTTCTGGAGGCTACAAGGAAGACTATTAGGGCTAATGGTTACGACACGAACGTTTACATTCAACCCAGAATTTGGCCCAGGGCTGGAGAACCACAAGACGTTCACGTTGTCATTCCAGTCTGGACATTCGAGACCTTACTGGGTAAAGGCAATCCGCGGTTTTCTAAGAGTCGCAGGTTCATGATTAGCACGTGGCGGCGCATCGCTTCTGATGCGCTTCCTCCACAGGCGAAGACTTGGGCGAACTATGGGAATTCTGCTTTGGCCTTGCGAGAAGCCGCGAGGTTGGGGCGAGATGGCGCGATATTTTTGGATAATAGGGGTTTTGTCAGTGAAGGAACTGGCGCCTGTATAATGGCGGTGAGGGATGGAAGAGTGATGACTCCGCCTGTGACCGCGTCGATTCTCGAGAGTGTCACGAGGGAAACGCTTCTTAAAATAATACCAGAAGATCTGGGCATTCCAGTTGAGGTGAGGGACATTGCGCGAGTTGAGCTGTATGCCTCTGACGAAGCTTTCCTGTGTGGAACTGGTGGGGAGATCACGCCGATAACCAGCATAGATGACTTGTCCTTGGGCAGAGAGTATCCTGGACCTTTAACGAAGCGTATAGCTGAATACTACACGGACGTGGTAGCTGGGAAAGTGGAGAAGCATAGGGAATGGCTGACTCCAGTGTAAGCAATCAGAGTGCCCTCTTTTTTTGTGTTTGAGCGTGCGCTCTCGCTTCTTGAACGATGAGAGGGTCGGTCTTTGTTTTTGGAAAGGCTGTTTTAAGCTTCTTTTCCATGGCAAGCCTTGAGTCATGGTTAGTCCACGGCTGAGAAAGGCGCAAAAAGGCATAAATCGTACTGAAAAGGCGTGAATAGTACTGGAAAGGCGTTAATCCTTGCTCCCTGATGGAGCCGCTGGCATCAGTTTAGTACTTCGTGTTTAGAATAGACTCGAACGAACCGTTGTTCTTCTCATGTTGACTATCCCTTCAAACGGCTGAGTGGAGGTACGAGAAAGTAAAAGCGATAGCTACGTGAGTGAAAAAAGTCTTTTGCGCGTGCGATTTCTTCATTAGATCTGGAGCTTTTGCGAATGCGTTTTAACCTAAGGGAGGCAGAGATAATCTTTTGGGTTTTTGACTTAGGGGAGGTGAAAGGTTTTGGAAGATTGGAGGATAAAGATTTCAGTGCTGTGGCTTTTCAAGGACATAGCGTTGCTGACTGCTTTGACTCTGGGGAGTCTCGAGCCAGGTGTACGGAAGAATTCCTGTCGACGGGAACGATAAGCGGCATAAAAATAGGACCAGAGGTTCTGCTGCTGTTCGCTCTCTTGGTGTTGGTGCCGTTGATAATGGCTTTCCTGTCCCTGATCTTGAATAGTTCAGCCGACCGCTGGTCAAACATCACCCTAGGCGTAGTGTTCACCGTTCTAGGATTCATCGATCTTGCTGAGACCGCGGAAAACCCGTCCGCGTGGGCGATACTTATCGGGCTCTCAGAAATCGCGGCCACAGTACTGATTGTCTGGTATGCATGGAAGTCTAAACAGAAAACATGAGGTCCCTCGACGTCCTCACCCTATTCTAGACGTTGAGTCTTCCTTTTTCAGACCGTTCGAATCCTGCAATAAAAAGCGAACGCTGCTGTTTGCGTCTAGTTTGCGTATGGCAAAGATATGAGCCTGCTTGAGTCTTCTGCTTAGCGCGCGCCACGCGTGAAGCCTAGAGGAAGGAAACAAATTAGTCGAGGCAGGCTTTGGGTTCATTCACCGCTGCGAAAGAGGCGAAGTGGCTATATACCACAATGGGAATGAGGGTGTGAGATAGCCTATGGATGGAATAATGTTAGAAGGGGTGACGAAATCCTTCGGCGATAATGTGGCCGTTAAAGATCTGACGTTGTCCGTGTTGCCGGGCAGGGTTCATGGTCTTCTGGGTCCCAACGGGTCTGGGAAGAGCACGACCATGAAGATGGTCATGAGCATAGTCAAGCCTGATTATGGCAAGATTAGCCTCTGCGGCATAGACGTGTTGCGGCAACCTGTAGAGGCGAAGAGAGTTGTGGGCTACGTTCCAGAATCGCCGTATCTCTATGAGTATCTGACGGCTTCGGAGTACTTGGATTTCGTGGGTACGGCGTATGGCATCGACCTGAAGATGAGGCGAGAGAGGGTTGATGAGCTGCTTAGGGCGCTGCAGATGAGCGAGCACGTGAATGAGGTCATGAGCGGCTTCTCTCAGGGAATGAAGCAGAAAATAGCGATTACGGCGGCTCTTCTTCACCGTCCACGTGCCCTCGTTCTGGACGAAGCGTTGAACGGTTTAGATCCTAGGTCCGCCAAGATTGTTAAGGATGTCCTTCAGCGCCTGGCTGGGGAAGGCGTCTCAATTCTCTTCAGCACACACGTTCTGGAAATTGCAGAGGCCATGTGCAGCAGGATTACTATCATGAATGAGGGAAGCATCATTGCCGAGGGGACGGTGCAGGAACTGAGGTCAAAGGCTGGGATGCCCGGTTCGACGCTGGAGGATACTTTTCTGAAGCTTACGGGCAGTGAGGACACCGAGAAGATCGTTGAGGCATTGAAGCTTTGAACTGGTCAACGGTGGTGAGCCTTGCATCTGTTCTCTTCAAATCATACTTCAGAGCGAGCCGCTTTGGGCGTAGGAGTCGCCTTTCAAGTCCCATTGTATTAGTTTCTTTAGACATAGTTCTCTTCGTTGCTCCGTTCGTGCTGCTTTCGTATCTACTCCCATTGGTTCCGTCTGAATTAGTGAGCTTGGTTCGAACGCTCGCAGTTGAGTCCCTCATTGTGCTGCCGGTCATTCTCACTTCGGGGGTAATCTTGGCTGGGATACTGTTTGAACTTGGGCAGGGCAGCGGTCTTGCTTCAAGCGAAGCGGTGAACTGGCTTCCCGTGTCTCCCGGAGAATATGTCGTGGCGTCAAGCGTTTCGGTGGTGTTTACCTACTCCCCTCTTTTGTTTATTGGGCTGGGGGTTACCATACCGCTCGCCTTGAGCGTCGGCATGCTTTCGGTTGTTCCCTTTTTTGTTTTGATTTCCGCTGTCGCTTTCGTTTGGGGAGCAGTGATAATAGAGGCGTTGAGATCCGTGATGAATCGTATCTCCACCAGCCTTTACAAGAAGAGCGGAAGACTCGGCGTAATCCTGCGCCTTGCTCTGGTCGTCGTCCTGCTGGTCGCCGTGCAAATAGCCTTTAACCCGTACATTCTTTACTCCGCCCTTTCAGGTATCGTTCAGGGCGTCAACTTGGCTTGGTTCGTGCCTGTAATCTGGCCCTCAGTTGCCGTCGTGTCCTTCCTGACTCTGGATGTGGCAAGAGCGACCATTTTTGCGCTGCTTTCCCTCTTATTCACCTTGTTGATTTTCGAAGCCGCAACTCGATTGAGAGCCAGGTATTGGTCCCCCGTACCCGTCACCATTACCGTATCTACTTCAACTGTCTATATTCCTCAAGGGAAGTCATTCTTGTGGCTAGACCCAGTCGCGTTCGCATTAGCCGCCAAAGAGTTGAGATCTCTTGCAAGACGAAAAGAAATGGCAAGGTTCCTCGCCATACCCGTGTTGCTTGTGGTGTCTTCCTTGCTCCCAGTGTTGACCTCTGGCGCGGATCCCAGTACTGCCCTGTCGGGCGTAAGCCTCGTGCTTCTCGCTGAAACATCCCTCATTCTGCCCATGATGCTGTCTTCCATCAGCATAGGACAGGAAGGAAGCTCCATCGCCAACATCTATATGCTCCCTATCTCAGCTGACGAACTGGTCAACGGAAAGCTTTTTCTCCCATGGATTATCTCAGGCGTGGGAATCTTGGCAGTTGCATTGCTCATGCAGTTCATCGCTTCAGTTGCCTCCGGCATGTTCTTGGCTACTTTGGTTGCCGCGGCCTTCAACGTGATAATACAAGGATATGTGGGGCTTGGAACAGGCTCACGACATCCAAGCTTCAATGTGGGACCAAGAGCAAGGTACCTTACGTTTACAGGATTCATAATAGCCTTCGTTATGGGAGGCTTGGCGACGGTGGCGACTCTGACCCCTTTGATATTGTACCGGGCAACGGGATTTTTGACCATGTTGAGTGGCGGACCAGCTGGATCGGTCGTGTTGACAGTTATCTTGACAGCGGCAGTCGGAACGTTCCTTCTTGTGTTGACGCGTTACTATTGCATGCAAGGTGTGAAGAAACTTCTTTCTAGTTTGGAAGCATAGTTTTCGATTCGTGCGCGCGAGTCTGAGTTCTGGTATGTCAGCTTCTTGCTTTTTTACTCTTGGATTACAAGTGAAGTTTTGATTGTTCTCTATATTCATGTCATCATGCATTAATCGAGTCTATGTTAGGGGGCGCATAGTTGTTTTTTATGGGCTCCTTGAGATAAACAATAGCCAAATGGCAGAGTATTTTGTGTGTACCAAGTACTATGCAGACAATCGTCGATAGATCGAACATTTTCAGAAAGTCTTAAGAAAACTGTTATCGGATAATAGCTTGAGGGAAGATGAGTGGGTGAGCCAGTTTATCCTCCTCCACCTCCACCTGCTCCGTCGAGCGGGTTTGGGGAGGGTGGGGTTCATGGTCCCAGGACCAACCTGTTTATGCCCGTTAGAAGGCGCTTGGAGGCTTTGGAGCAGCCGCCTCGGTTTAGGAGCAGTCTTGAGCCGAATCGCGGGTTTGCTTTGGGTTTTGTTGTTTCGGTTCCGGCTGGGTTGCTTGCTTATGTCATTTATCTGTATGGGATGAAGCCTTATATCGGGTCTTCATTTGGGTCTATCGTGTTTTCGGATCTTATTGGTGAGACGTTTAAGGCGTTTTGTATGTTGTTTGTCGTTGTTTCCCTGTGGCTGGTGGTTCCGAATCGTCGTTACGGTGCGGCGTTGGGAGCTTTGGTCGGTTTGGGCTTCGGACTGGGTTATCAGGGCCTTTCAAGTGCGATCGGTCAGCCTGATGCGGGGCAGTTTGTTTTGGTCATGATTTTTCTCACATTGATGGACGTGATTTCGGCGGCACTGATCGGTCTGGGGCTTTTTGTGCTGATCGCTAACCGGGAAAGATTCAATTCTTTCGTTCGGGCGCTGGTTGGTTTGCCCTTGCTTTTCTATTTCTTGGCTGTGATAAGTTGGATGGTGTGGAACGCGTTGGCGTTTGCGGCAAGGCCAAACATGGCTCTTGAATGGGTCTTGGACATCGTAATTGCTATTCCGCTGTTTGCGTTTATCCTCAGAGATTTTCTTGGAGGTCACTTCAACTTTGAAAACTTTCTCGAACCGTTACCTGAGCCCAGCCCTTTATCTCTCCTCGAAGGCCCACCATTACCACCTCCACAGTCTGAATCATGAAAGAAGCTTGGCTCCAATTAAGCCTCAGTAGAGCGCGCAATCCCCTCTTTTTCTTGTTGAAGCCTTTGACCTGCAGCATGAGCTCTGTTAGTCAAGAGACAGCTTTGATTCCTCTTCCTTTGGAACAGCGCGCACTAAGATGGGACGCCGAGAAAACGTGAAGGTTATCTCGCCAGAGTTCTCGAATAATCCAGACTGCATATTTCTAGCGTGTGCAAAGAGGGAAAAAATGGAGGTTATAGTTGGGTTTGTGGTTGTTTTACCTGTGGCAGCGTTCTTCTTCTTGCTAGGAAGATTAGCACTCCGATGCTCATGATTAGAAAACCTACTGCGAAGATGAGCCAGGCGTATCCCTGCATCGTGAGTAGGTTGCCGCCTCCCTGCAGAATAGATGCGATGGCGTCTTCGAACGTGGACCATTTTGATGTTTCATTTGACCAAGCCTGCTGTATGGAATCCAACGAGTTCTTGTAGTAGGCCGCGGCCTTGCTGAAGTCTCCTCGCATATAACTGTCGCTTGCCAGCGTCTTGGCGACGTTCGACTCCTGTAGCAGTTGCCTCGCGTTCGCTGTCAGAAACGGGATGCCGTTTAAATTGCTGGTCGGGTACGCGTTCACCTGTTGTTCGTAGTCATTCGCCGCTGCTTGATCTGTGGAAAACACGGCGAAACCGTTGCCGTTCGTAGTCCAACTGGTTACTATCTTTTTGGGCCCGGTCGTACTGTTCACGCTCTCCACGTAAATTGTGTAGCCATGCGTCAACAGGTTGGATGCGAACAACGCAGACGGAACCGTGAAGTTTATCGCGAAAACGTGTGACTGAGAACTGGCGATGCCAAACGGATTATCCAGGCTGCACTCGCTTGAAGTGTAGTTTACGCCCCAATCGAAACCCGCCTTCACAGCAGAAACGTTCAGCTGACCAACGAAATAGTCATTCGAAACACTTGCAACTAGAAACGCCGATGTGTTTTCCTCATATGCTGTCACTGATGAGCCGTAAAAGGGGTCATACTGGTTCCGAACAACCGTAGAGATCCAGTTGTAATTGTTGATAGAAGCTCTTCCCACCGGTGTGTTCAATGCGGCAACCAAAACAACAGCGCACAAGACGATGCACATTGTAATTGTTGTTTTCATCTTTCTCACGTTCTATTTGGCTGTTAACGAAATCCAAGTCGGACCTCAAGGTTAATATAACTTTCCAAATGCCTCACACGCGGGCTCAACAGAAAAAGCGCTGAGGCTTCCATTTATGGTTGATGCAATTGGCATTCTATATGGAAAGAAATGATGCCACAGCGCGACAACTTTTGCGTCAAGATGAAAGTGGTTGGTTGGATAAATCTTTACCCCACAAACCCAAACTATCGTTTTTATGATGACGAACGCTTTTTCTGTTTCCCGCGCGCGCATCGTGCGCCATTTGGTTTTGGTTGGTCGATGAAACTCTACCTCGAAATCCTTGCAAAAAGATATTAATATTCAACCTGTTAAAACACTTCCCGTGTGAATTTGAATGGGTTCTGAACGTGTTGAACATGGGGCTGAAGAGAAGGCTAGATACATCTTTGAGGCGATCGCTGAAAGGAGAAGCATCCGGAACTTCACTGACAAACCAGTCACCTTAGGCGATATGAAGAAGCTGGTCACAGCAGCCAAATGGGCTCCCACTGGGTCGGATCGCCAAGAATGGAAGTACGTCATAATAAACGACCCCGACGTTATGAAGCAGGTCATAATGTGTTCGCCCCTACTCAGAGGGAAACCGAACGCAGCCATCCTGATATGCCTCGAAAAGGCGAGGGGAGGGGAAATGGAAATCGGTTTCCCAGCCCAGAACACAATGCTGGCAGCCCACGCCCTAGGCATCGGGTCATGCGCCGTGTTGGGCTTCAGCCGAACCGCCATCAGGAAGATCCTTGAAATACCCGAGGAACTAGAACCAACATTGTTGATTTCCTTAGGCTACCCCAGAGAAGTGCCGAAGCCTCATCCGAGACGGTCTTGGTCGGAGTCGGTGTTCCTGAACTCATGTAAAAATCCTTTGAAGGAGGAGTGACAAATGGCGGAGATGTCGGAGAGAGCTGAGGACATGAACGACTTCTTCTTCCAGTACCTCATGATGCTGGCTACGAGCGCTGAGTTTTCTTTAGCCGCCCCGCCTCGTTATGGGACGACCTCCCTGATGAGGGCGTTCAAGCTAGCCCTTGAGATGCCGCTGAAGAGCACGGAGATTGAAGACAAGCCGGTATACAAGCGTCTCCGTAAGCTGATGGAAGAGGCAAGGAACCTCCCCACTTCCCATACAAAGGAGTGGGATGAGTGCGTGAAGAAGGCGGTTGCTATGCTGATGGAAGAATTGTAGGCAGAACATAACATTGAGCGCGCGCGAATGTTTTATGATCAAAGTTTCAGACCCAGTTCGAGCCTGACTTCCTTTCTTTCAACGTCCTCATTAGAGTATGCGGCAGTGTCAAAACCAATCAGTTCGAACCCGAATTTCAGATAGAAATCGATTGTGGCGGCAAGGCATGTCTGCGTTTCCAAGACCAGCATTCTTGCTCCTTTTTCTTTCGCAATTTTGACGGCGTGTTCCATCAACTGCGTTCCTATTCCTTTTCTGCGAAACCCTTCCTCCACGAGAAATTCCCAGACCCGTATCCTGTTGTTCCACCTGTCATAACCCAATTCAATCCAACCAATCTGCCCGTCTCCTTTCACAGCCGCAAAGACTCTTGGCTCTTCGATGTGATCTTCGAACAGTCTTCCCTTGTACTCTTTTTCCAACGTTCTCTCAAGAGGCTTAAGAGTCAACTCTATTTTCCAAGACCCAGGCTTGCGAAGGACCGATACGTCATAGTAGTAGGAGGTTGAATGCTTAGACCTCAACTCGCTGAGGTACGCCTCATTCTGCGTGATCTCGACCAGCCTAACAGCATCATCTTTCTTCATAATGACTACCAATTCGCGCGCGCAGCATTGAAGCATGGAAGAACCATAAATATATTATAGCCTTGAGCAGGTAAACATTATCTACAAAATCTCACAACCACATAACACACTAGTTGACGTCAATGCCCGGACGAACTGAGAAATGGATCACAACCCTGATGGAAGGACTTGATAGGAACCTCGATGAAGGAACCATAGCCAAAATATTGGAACAATGTGGACGGCAATGCCAGACCCAGAGTTTCATCAAAAAAGCCAGAGACCTCTACCAGAAATCCAAGAGCACAGACGAGTTTCTCGACAGATTGGCCGAAGTGAACAAGCATCTCCACAGAGAGGGAGACAAAGTCTATCTCATCTACCCTAAATGCTACTGTTCTCAGGTCAACAAGATACCAAAAGGAAGACTCTCGGGAACTTACTGCAATTGCTCACGTGGATGGGCAAAAGCGTTGTTCGAAGGAGCCATCGGAAAACCTGTTGAGGTCATCATGGAAAAATCAATAATCAACGGAGACGATCAATGCAAATTCCGAATAATACTGTAGCAAATAGCGCGCGCGCTACGATTTGTTACACTTTACCATTCTTTCAACATTGCACAAAAGTCCTTCAAAGACTCTAATTGTTACCATTGGATCGTCAAAAGCGCCCGCGTCTATGCATTATTCTCTGAGCTTAGCGCGCGCGACTCCTGCCAAATCCTGAACCTCCGTACAATTCAGCTTCTAACGTTTCTAACTATCTACTTCTTGGTTCTTCGAGCATAGCCAACAATACTTCAGTGAACTCAAGCAAACGGCCCGTATTGATATATTCGTCCGGAGCGTGGCCCATATGTCCGGGACCCGCGATGACGGTTCTTATGCCTCCAACGTAGTAGAGATAGACAGAATCTGTTCTACCCAGTTCTATGCGCAGATCAGGTTTGAATCCTAGTTTCTTGTAAAAAGAGTCCAATACAAGAGAGACTGCCTCTTCGTTTTTGTCAACCATGTAGGGAAGCTGGACGTTCGGGTTGAAATCACATTCTGTTTTGACGTGCTTTAAGTTTTGAAGGGTCGACCTTATGGTTTCTATTATTTTTTGAGGGCTCTCTCCGGGAAAAATCCTCCTTTCACAGGTTATCTTACATTCGCCTGGAACGATATTCATTGCTCGTCCACCTTCGATCATAGCCACGTTGACAGGCATCTCAGCTTCAAAACCGTCTAGCCTAAATCTTCCTGGCGAAATCCGTCTTATTGCGTCAATCACGTTGAACATGTCGTATATGGCGTTTTTTCCAAGGTGTGGCGTTGAGGAATGAGTCTCCTTGCCCAGAGTCTTTACGGTGAAAGACACTCTTCCGGTACATCCGATGCTTACTGTCCATTTATCGTTAACCACGGTAGGCTCAACGTTTAGGCCATAATCAACCGTGAAATTCGGATTGTTTGAAAGAAAATAGGGCGCTCCCAACCATCTTTTTCCACGGTAGTTGATTGCATTGTCTTCGTAGTTTACGAATTGCACAACAAGCTTGGAGAATCTGCAACTCTCTAGGCGTGAAAGCGCGGCAAGAGTGGCAGCGATTCCGCCTTTGGCGTCAGAGGCGCCGAGTCCGAACAGTGCGTTGTCCCTGAATATAGGAGTGAGAGCATCCTTCCAACCCGGTGATGGAGGAACCGTGTCATAATGTGTGTTGATCAGGAACGTTTTCTCTCCGTCATAGTATTTTTCTGCGGTGACGTTGAAGAGTTCGTCAATTTTAACGCTGAAGCCCAAATTCTCAAGATTCGCGGACAGGAAAGAAGCACAGTTTTTCATGCCTTCTTCAACTTTGTCTGGCGAAACTTGGTATGTTGGAAACTCTATGAGCTGTTTCAAAATTTCAATAATATTCATATTCCTTCCATTCTAACTAGTATGCAAACGCTCTTATCTCTATTCAGGATATCCAATTCCCAACGCTTGCTGCTTCTGCAACCATCTTCAGACTTAACGCGCGCGCGATCGATCGCTGATCAAAGTATGCCGCTTTCTACTTCAAAGCAAGGTATACCTGTTATGGCACATTCAGCTGACACCATGATTCAGACGAGCGCGCAATCAGGTATTGCTTCGGATTTGCTGAGTCGGCATGCCGTACCACTTGAAAATCTCCTCAATAGCTTTTTCTGAGCCCCCGCTTTTTCTTAATGTATCTCTAATTGAGGAGACTTTCGCTCCCAAACAACTTCCTCAACTAATTTGTACTCAAGCCAGTATTTAGATCAATGTTTTTGAATGAGTTGTTCAACTTCTTGAACAGACTGTTCAAAAACGTTGAATTAAATCCTTCCAAGCTGCTTCTTCTAGATAGGTGAATATCCGTATGTCCATGAGAAAAGCCGGCATTTATGGTGCTGCAGGCGTCATAGTGGCTGGTTTGATAATCGCTGGCATCATGACCTCTGGCTTGAAACTTCCCGGCTTTGCTTCGAACAAAGGCACGTTGAGCATCAAGTTGACTGATGCGCCTGTCGAGTTGAAGCATCTCAACGTAACCATCACAGAACTCAAGGTTCACAAGGCCGAAAATGAGGGTGGAGAAGGAGAATGGATAACCCTGCCGTTCGTGGGCGACATGACATACTATTATGTCGATATATTGTCTCTGCAAAACATAAGTCGAGACCTGTCAGCAGAGGAGATTTCGCCTGGAAACTATACTATAATCCGCATGACTATCTCGAAGGCTAACGCAACCTACTCGGATGGCAGTATTGTGGAGCCTCTCATAGTTCCGCCAGGTCACATAGATTTCAACGTGCGTTTCGAGATCGAGGCAGACTTTGAAACAGTGCTCCTAGTCGACATAACTGCCCACATAAGCGACACCGACAGACTATCACCCGTGCTCAAAGCTACTGTTGTCTCAGGTCCATCCTAGCCACACACTCTTTTTTTATACTCAAACCTGAACTGTATCTTCACGTTCAGCTCTCAAGACACCCAGAAAAGCCGCCCGCCCAATCGATCCATCGATTTCTGTTTTAGGGCCTCTGTTTCCACGCCCTCGCTGTCTCATACCACAATATAGCCGTGCCTAACAAACCAAAAATCAACGCGAACACACTGTAGAAATTAGTTTGTCTAAACTGGGTTAGAAAGAAGACCAGCAGAGTCGTAAACATCGTAGCGTACAGAAAATGGCGAGGTAGAACAAATGTTCCGAAACGTACGAACTGTTTCAAAGCACCCACATTCACAATCTTGACCAGGTGGTATTCGCCTCTGATTTTCTCTACCAGACCTAAATCTGCCAACTTGTCCATGTGATAGATGGCCAGAGCTGGACTGGAAAATCCAAGAGCTCGCTGCGTATCCCTTACCCCAACCACCCCGCCGCTTGATCTTAAGACATACCAGTAGACCCGAAGCGTATTTCCCCTCAAAACACTAGCAATCTTGTCTTCATCCTGGTTAATTGCAGTAGACTCTCCTAGGTCACGATAGATATGACCCAATAATATCCGCCCGTGACAGTCTATTAAGTATTAGGGCGCTATCGATTTAATGGCCAAAAGTGGAATTGCTGCGAGCGTGAATGCCCTGTTTCGCGCGCGCTCGATATTCTCATGACGTCCAGAGCGTGTTTGGTTTGTCGGATTCTTCTTTCGTGCGAACAGAACAAGCAGCATGGCGAGAATGATGAATATTGGCAGAGTTGGAATTGACGGAAATTCTGGAACCACGGACGTGCCTCTAATTATGATGTGGCTCGTGCTTGCATGCGTGTAGGTGAAGTATAAGGAGGTATGTGTGTCGTTTTCTGTTTTGGTGTGGTCAGCTATTGGCAGATTGTTTATTGCTATTGTCCATGGGCTATCTTTCAGCAGAGTCTTTGGAATGGTAACGTTGCAGTAGCCAATCGAATCAGACGCGCCTGTTGCGTCGAAGCTTATTTGCTTTTGTAACTGGTTGAATTTGAACGTCGAGATGGTGGAATTGCTGGATAATGCTACCGGATAGATTGTCCCCTGCCAATTGACTGGAACAGGGTCGGATAAGTTCCATACCGCCGGGACAATCAAAGGATATCTGTCAACACCGTTTGAGGATATGTCATACGCTGCGTCACCGGCGCCGTCTCCATTCGCGTCAATTCCTATGTAGTCGCTCCAGTAATTGCCTTCACTGTTGTAATCCCAACTGTTGGATCCCAAGTCACTGGAGTTCGGCGAGTTAATTATGTTATTGCGATATAGCAGAGTGTCATTTGATTCTGGAGAAAGATAGATCCCTTTCGTGCAGTCCAGTATTGTGTTATTTGCCAAAATGTTGCCATGGGAAGAGGATTCGCTCGGTGATATTTCGATCGCCCATCGCCAAGCGTCGCTGACTGTATTGTCAGCTATTCTGGCGTTATTGACACTTGACAACAGAAGAATTCCTATGTCGCTATCCGATATCCTGTTGTCCGTCACCCAAGTTCCTTCGGTCCCGCTCAGCATTATTGCTCCAGTCCAAACTTGTGTGACACTGTTATTCGCCAAGAAGTAATATTGCCTCCACCACTGACCAGAAATGCTCCCGAAAATCCCAGTGTGAATAATCTTTGACACTGTATTGCCTAAAGCGTCTCCAGTGTCGTAGACAATACCGTCGTAGGAGTAAGAAACTGTGTTATTCGCTATGGTGACAAATGGTGGATACTGAACCCATCCAAGCATAGAACTAACCCAAATACCACGGTAATTGTGCACGCAAGTATTGTTCTCGATTGTCGCGTTTGTAGCCAGAACGGCCAGCCCACCTGGAAAATCTGTTTGATAGCAGAAGCCTGAGTAGCTCAGCACGCTGTTCATCATTACAAACTCTTTGGCTTTCGTGACGAAAAAAGAAAATCCACCATAGTTCTGATCCGCCGCTGTGATTTTGCTGTCATAAATGTACAAGGAACCGCCAGCTTCCACAGAGAAGTCAGAACAAAACATCACAGTCACATTTTGCAGAGTCAGATTCCCTCCGTTTTTCACTGTAATCCCGTCCATCGTCACTACCGTGTTTTTCCATGTCTCCTCCGTTGTTATTGTTGCCCTTGGGCGATCTGGTGGCCACAATGGTGGGCTGGCTTCCTCCAGTATGGGAATAGGCACAAATGTTGCTGGTTCAGGATTCATCAGTGGAAAATCGTCAGTTCCTCTTGGTAGTATGTGATACGATGCGTCGCCGATGCCGTCTCCATCTATGTCCTGCCCCTCATAGTCACCCCAATAGTTCCCGTGACCTTCAAGGTTCCAATAATTCATGCCATCATCGTAGGCCTCAATAATGGGGTCAAGGAAACTGTTGTGGTATGCGATGTTCTCGTTTGACTCATCAAGGACGATCGTCCAAGAGCCAATGCGACCCACCTCGTTGTTGGCGATGGTGTTGTTGTCCGACGAATAATGCAAACCAATGCCGTTGTAGCTTGAGTCAATCACATTTGCTTGCAGAACATTGTTCTTTGACATATCCCAGAGGATGATAGCGTTCGACTGTACACGAGAGATTTGATTGTTTATGATCGTGTTATTGGATGAGTGGTATAGTTGGATGGCATCGGAAGATGGCGAATAGGAATGCATGGGGTCGGTCCCCCGCCAGATATTTGAAATATTGTTGCTGGCCAGCACATTGTTGTGAGAGTATGACAAGGTTATGCCACCTGAGAGGTTTTCCACGATGTTTCCTTCAATTCTGTTGTTTACGGAGCGAAACACCTCGATGCCGTCAATTATGCCCTTGGGGTTTTCCGTTTTGACTGTGTTATTTGCGATAGTATTGTTACCGCACCAACTCCACAAAACTATACCGCCCCATGGATCAGGATGATGTTCCGGACTAACATGATTGTTCACAACGATGTTGTCCCGCGAATCCCACATCATGATGCCCACCATGGCATCTAGGATCGTATTGTTCGCGACTACGTTGCTGTTGCCCACACCTATGGTTATTCCAAATTCAATCGCTCCCTGTATAGTATTGTTTAGTATGGTGTTGTTGCTGGGGGTCGGTGTGAATGGCGGTACGTTATGTGTCACTGTGATTCCATAATCGGTTACCAATCTGTTGTTAGTTACGCTCGAATTGTGACATAAGCATAAGAAAACTCCGAGACAGTCCGCTATGAGGTTCCCATCGATCACGGCATCATCAGCCTGTACGTAGAGGCCTCTTTTCCGCGGTTCTCCGCCCCAATCCGCTCCGCCTCCCCCTCCAGCGTCGTGCAACACACTGTTCTTCATGACGAAGCTTCCCACCATCACACTGAAGAAGAAACGAAAGCCAGTGGTGGAACTGATGTTGCTGTTGTAAATTGATAACGCGCCTCCTTCCTCCACCGATATTCCGTACTGACCATCATGCTCCACATTCATTCTTAATGTGACATTTCTCAGAGTTAAGCTGCCTCCTGCTTTGATTGTTAGATTCCCGCTCAGCTCAATCGTTTCATTCTCAGCAACTTCCATCCCAATAACGTCCCAATCTCCTTCTGAAGGCTGAGCGAGCGAAGGTGAAAACAAGAAAATGGACGTTGAAGTGCCGAGCAACAGTAGCGTCAGCATAATTCCAAGAACTGTTTTCCTTCGCAAGCCGGCGTTTCTCCCAGGTTTAGATAGACGTTTGTCCAAAATAAAAGTAATGGGGCATATGCCCACGGGCGTGCTATTTCTTCAGCGCGCACGTTCAATTCGTATGTGACCATTTCTTGTAGCTCCGGAAACCTTCTTCTTACGATCTGAAGCAATTCGATCGATCGATTCTGGAATTGATTTTGCAGATTACACACTAAAAACCTGCGAAAACCGTTGAAGAAAAACCTGTATGCGCAATGTATAAGCAGTTTCAGGAAATAGTCCATACTATTTCAGGAAAAGAAGCTGATTTCTTTGAAAACAGGTTTCAGGAATCAGATTGTAACAAAACTCAAGAAATGATGCTGCGTTGATTGTCTTTTTGGAAACTCGGGAAAAAAGTGGATTGTTACTGATTGTTACAGCAAAATTGTTACAAAAGACCATCATTTCACGTTGTTTGTTGTAGTGCGCGCGCCAGTCAAGGGCTTGATGACCTATTCGACGTCGCATTTTGAGACCTTGATTCCAAGTTCAAAGGCCTGTTTCATTTTTGTTTGATCATTCTTGACGCTTCCAAGCTTGTTGTCATCGTGAGCATGGTAGATGATGTCTGCAAGTTTCGTGTTGGTCCAGTTGAAGAACCCTTTGATTGTCGCAAGAATTGCGTTGAAATCTTGATCCGTTCCAGAGACGGCGATGAATATGCCTTTCTTATGTTTTTTCAGCCTTCGTTCAAACCCAAGGGTTCCATCGTCTTTTTTAACATAAGGCGTCAGACAGTTGGAACGGTCAATCATCAGCTTGACTTGGGCACTCACAGTGTCGAAGTATACGGGGGAACCTAATACGATGACATCGGAAGTTTCTAGGGCGTCATAGATTTGGCTCATGTCATCATCGAAGAGACAGTGTTTGGGATGAGGATCTGTTCCACAGCTTTGACATGGAAGGATTCTCAGGCTGTTCAGATAGATTTTGCAGGTCTCTGCACCTTGAGTGGCTGCGCCTTCCAGAACCTGAGAGACGAGCAAATCAACGTTGCCGTTCTTGCAAGGACTACCGACAAATCCAGTGATTTTCATGGTCGTCGCTTCAGAATGAAGAGGTTAGGTCGCTGGGCTTATGCTTTCCGCGCGCGCTAGGTTGGTTGGCATTACGGTGGCTAGAATAGCTAGTATGGGTCCGATGATGAGGCCGGCCCAAATGAACAGTGCCGCGAAGCCTAGGATGATGTAGTATATCCGTTTTTTCACGCTTGCTTTGTTGCTGTCCTTGATGGATAGCCTGAGTGTGACGAGGCCGATGGCTAAGGGAACGATTGCGAAGATGAGGGTGATTAATGCTTCTGCACCGACTGCAACGCGTGTAGCAGCTGCGAGCATCTGGTAGAGGGTTGTGGCAGCTGTGCCCATGAACGTGAGGCCGGCTATGGCTCCGAGCCAAGCCATGGGGTTCGCGAGGTTGCGCTGTTTTCTGAATCGCAATGTGATTAGGACGATGCCGACGATTAGTGCGGCTATCATCGGTGTGAGGACGAGCAGGAGGCTTTGTCCTTCCCATTGATATATTGTCATGAGGTTGAATGGGATGAGTATCCATTCGTGTATGGTGTAGGTTTCGCGGTCGCCTATGGCTAGGCCGTAGTGTCCGCCTGTGGGTGCGTCGGATTGCTCGTAGACGACGAGGTAGTATGTGTCTGGGGTGGGTGTGTCTAGGGTTTCGTCTGCCAGTCCCGTGAATGTGCTGGGCGAGAATGGTTCGTAGGTGGGTGTGGGTTGTGTTTGGCTTACGAGTCGGGCGTTGGAGCCTGAGGGGATGGTGATTTTCGTGGGGATGTCACCCTGTGCGACCACGTTTGGGCCAATGATAACGAGTCTGGGGTTGAAGGTTGCGTCTTCTGGGCGCATGGATTTGAACATGGTGACGCGGATTCTTTGTCCTGCCGTCACGTTGAATGTGTAGTATTGGGCGTCGCCGTCGCTGTTGAGCTGCGAGTAGAGCGCCCAAGATTTGGTTGGGTCTGGGACGACGGTGGCTTTGTCGATGGATTCGTTGTCTCCCGTTCCTAGCGGTGCGTGAGCGATTACGAATGGGATTACTAGGGAAAATATCAAGATGGTTGCTGTGGTAATGGTTAGAATTTTCCTCTTCAAAACTGTCCCTCTCCGGTCATGTTTTTGTTAGTTTGTACTAATAAATTAGTGGCGCGCGTTAATCTTTAAGTAAATATGTTCTTTCAATGGGTTGCGTGAAGAACATGGCATATTTACGGAAGGAGGAGGAAACGGTTGAGATTGACCACTCCTTGAACAAGGTTTGGATTGCTGTTCAGAAGGTGCTGAAGAGCTTGGACTGGAATGTGGAGCAGATTGATGAGGCAGGGCATCGGGTTAAGGCAAAGACGAAGGCAGGTCCTATGTCGTGGAGTTCAGTGTTTCTGATTGAGGTGGTGCCTGTGAACGAGAATACCACGAGAGTTACAGCTGCTGCTGAGACACCGGTTACGACGATTACGGCGATAGTTGATTTTGGCCAAGGAAAGAGAAGAATTGCCCATTTCTTCGCGGAACTGTCAAAGGAATTGGCCGGCTGATTTGTCAACAAGCTGTTTTGCGCGCGCGCTTTGATGAAATTCAAATTCTCTGCCATGCTCATTCTGTAACGAGACCTACACCTGCTGTCAATGGTTCTCAGCCTTTTGCGCGCGCGCTGTAATTATGAGAATTTCAGAGACATAGTGGATTGTGACAGATTGTTACAGCAAAATTGTTACAAAAGGATGGGCTTTCACTTTTGTTCTGATAGGCCGCGCTAATAACTTCGTCCGATCTTTGTACTAGTCCTTTCCATGATTTGTCCGCGCGCGCGTTCAGGATAAAGAAAACACATTTCTGTTAGCTAGCTACTTACGTATTGGATGATTGGTCATGTGTCCAAGAAGCTATTTTCTCTCAGGTGTTATTGTCCTTTTGTCGATTGTTAGTATCTCGATTGTGTGGCAGTTGTTTACTGCTAGTTATCCCACGCATTCGGATGTTTTCTTTATGGGAGTGGAAGCAGGTGTTCTTGCGGTTGTTCTTCTAGTCTGCTTGGTCTTGATTGGCATTTTCCTATATCGTTTGATGGCGTTGCCGAAGAAGAGAGCATGAATACTGGGATAGGCGCGGACGCTCGAAATCACTTAGGGCATACTTAGCTTCTTTTCATATATGCAACGGTCTTCTCGAATAATTTTTGGAAATGCTCCCCAAACGTTCTGTCGCCTCTTTCCTTCCTCATGGCAAGTATCCATGGCTCCAGCATTTTCCAATTCGAGATTATATAGGCTCCAAGACGGTCAACAATAACGTCAATATCAACAAATCTCTTGTTCACCAAGAAACCGACCTCCTCAAAAAACGCTTCAACTTGATAGGGATAATCGCTGGTTTCAAAATTCTTTTTAACATCAGCTTTGTACTTCTCAAAATTCTCAAATTGGAATTCCGTTTCAACCCATCTGAAGGCTTTGCGAAGTCGCTCTGTTTCTGCCCACTCAAAAAGTTTCATAGAAATCTCAAGATCTCTATGCTTGTCCATGTGTCTAAGTTGAAGCAGAATGAACAGTGTTGCGGAAATACCTGCCAACGCAGAGAGAATTGCTGACCACTCGATTACCGTTACCATATTGATCTCCAAATCCATTAGCATTTGACGACAAATACCTATATCAAAATTTCACAGTGCACGCGCACTTTTATACTGAATGGTTTTGTATGAAGATTAAACATCGCTGTGTTTCGAAAGTGGTCGATTATTAGAGTTGAAAGTATAGCTCCTATGACCTCTGAACAGAACAAGAGGAACAAGAACCAGATGGACATGTTGTCGTATATTTCTGTCAGGGGATCAAGAAGTACTATCAACGTTATGAACAAAGTGATTGCAGACATTAGCACCCACAGCAATAGATGAAGCCTGTTGTATTTCTCCATCTTTCCAGCCTCACAGAGTTGTTTACACCAAGATTGTTGGTTTGCTTCGAAATATAGCCTTTTTGGGTTTAGGGGATAAAGTTTTGTCCCCAAAACCCACTTAATTTTTAGTTTCGCAAGGAATTCTTTTTTGATAAACGAATTAGCGCGTTGTGTCGACTACGCAGAAGAGGTTGCCGTCAGGGTCCTCTAACACAATAAAGTCGTCTTCAGGGTCATATGTCTGGCGGTGGCGGGTCGCTCCGATTTTGAGCAATCTTTTCACTTCGCCTCCTTGGTTGTCGGTATAGAGGTCGAGGTGCAAGCGCGGATTTCTACTACTTCCCAAACGCTCCCCATCGAGAGCCAAGTCCAAAGAGATGTTGGGGCTTCTTCCTTCAGGGTCATGCAGAATGACAAAGCCGCTTTTCACAGGTTCTTTGTGAACATAGTGAAGCGCCTCCTGCCAGAATGCCAACATCTTGTCAAAGTTTCTGCATTTGATAATAATGGAACCGATTCTCATTTCCCATCTTCAATTCTATCTCAGCCAACATTTGATAAAAATCTTATGATGCGAGCGCGCGCAAACTTCTGAACGGCAGCTGATTCAGATGCTTGTGGAAAAAGGCAGCCACAGTCAAGGTAGTTTATATACGTTCAGAGCAGCGTATTGTGAATTCAGAACAAAAGAAGGGGTAAGACAGAAATCAGGTCGTAATAGGGTACGTATATAGAGGCTATCGGAATCGAGCATACGCCTCTAGGGAATGATGACAGGAAGCGAATGTGAATCATTATTCTGTGTTCATAATCGTTATTGACCCTCGCAACTAACGAATAGCGATGGTCTTGATAAGGAAGTACTTGACATTTTCACTTCTGGCGACAACGATAGCGTTGCTTTTCGTTCCCTTGGTCAGAGCAACTGCCGAGGGTTTTTCAGTTCATGCTGGGCAAGAAGAGATAAGATCTCTTAGCCTTGCTGTCGACGACCATGTTCAGATAATCTTCACGGTGACTGGACAAGCCACAAACGTACTAGACTTCTACATCACCGACCCCCGCGGAAGCATCATGGAGGATTTCGGCGCCACGGGCAACGTGAACTACGCCTTCGTCTGCTCGCAAGAAGGCGAATACAAGCTTCATTTCTCAAACGTTGTTTCAGCAGGAGATAAACTCGTCAGCCTCGACTATGAAGTTCAGCATTACATTTTCGGAATGCAACAGAACCTCTTTCTGACACTGATTGTGGTCGGTATCTGCGTGGCTATGGTGGCCGTCTTTATCCTTATGTCAAAACATCCGTAGCAGAATGCGTCGCCGCAGTCGAACTCCCAGGGTTTGGATAAGACTTTACCCCAAGCCAACATTGACTAAACTTGCCAAACTCGGGCGGCTATCTTATTGCTCTTTTTAGAATTCTCCATGTAACCAAAAGCAAAAAAGCGACTGTCAGGGACACCAATAGGGTTATGCTCAGCAAATAGGAATTGTAGCCTATCACCTGAAATATGAAGTAGAAGATGACTTGCAATGCAATTGCCACACAAATGCCCCAAACAGCGAGTTTGAGAACAGTCGTGATGCTCATGTTTCTTGTTCTCCATCGTTCAGCTTCTCGTCTTACCTGTCTTACCTACCTGGTTTGCGCGCGCTTACTGTGTTTTCGGGGTAACGCCCGCGCGGATCGACTTCAAACTGGTTGCGGCCGCTAATCCAGGCGTCCGATTAGGGCGTACACGAACTATTTGGAGCTCATGAACAAGTCGGTTGCAGTCTCTTTTATTGCCCTGAACGTTCTCTCTTTCAAGTCGCTGATTAGGGCAGGGATAGGACGTTTGAGCCCGGTGTACTTGCGGGAGAGGCACCTGAGTGTCGTTAATGGTGTCTTGGTCACCAGTATTGATGTCCTCAGTAAATTCATATCCCAAACCATGTCGCAGACGGTTTTGAAGAACCTGCAGGTGAGAACCAAGCCCAGTTCATGCCCTGAACGTCTCTCTCGTTTCCACAATTTTGCTTGCAACCTTGTGTTCTGCTCCATTAGAGAGCACACAATCTTGGTTTGCATGCTTCAAATTTGACGCTTCGCCTTATAAGAAGCTTGTTTAGCCACAGTAATTACCACTGATAAAGTAGCGGACGCTCTAGATCAGTTTAACCTTACTCTGGCGCGTGCTCTATGTTGTGCAGTCTTTGTTGTCTTCTTTTTCCTTGCATTGGGGGCAGAGTTGTGACCTTGGTCGCCGGACAGGTTTCGATATCCTTACGTAGACGAACATGGGGTATTGGGTACAGTTCTTGCACCAGTGCCAGTTGTCATGTTCGCTTCCTTTTACGTAATTCACCATTCACATCATCGCAGAACTATTCTCTGTCAACCCACTATTTCTGTGTGTTGCCAGTACCCGTGTGCGTTTGAAGAGTAGACTGTACTTTGAGTATGGATTTTCCCTTCAGAGGATTTAATTCTTTCATTGGTGTACTTGAGAACTGGGTGGGAGTTTGGACCCGACTGCTTTTCTTGACTTGGCCTTCATGCTGGTGGCAACTGTTCTTACGGTGCTTAGTGTGAGCACTCTTCAGATGCTTGCCCGACTGCGGTTGAGCAAGTCCTTTTTCATACCGGTGATTGTGTCCGCAGTTTTCTTCTGGTATGGTTCGTTGGTGAACGTGGTTTTCAACCTGTGCCTTCAAATCATGCCTAGCTTGGTTTCTATTCAAGAGCCCATCAACTTTCTGCATCAGATGAACCTATTGATTGGGCTCAGTATTCTGACAACTGGTGTCTTCTCTTACTGGAGACTGACCAGACAGGTTAAACTTCCGAAGCATGAGAGTTTGAAGCAAGGCAAAGAGCCGCAAGAGGAGGCACAAGAAGCTCAGCAACTTGAACGGTCAAGGCAAGAAGTCGGAGAAACAGAACCAGAAACGCCTGAACAAGACAAGGATGATCAAGCGTCCCAACTACCACCAGAAACTGGACCTGCAGTTCCAGAAGTTGTGACAGCGTCAGCGATAGAAGAGGACAGTCTTCAAACAGCATTAGCCGAAAGTCCGCGCAAACCGAAAAAGAAGGACAAAGGATCTGAATAGTTGAACGCACTGGTGACGCTCATGGAAAAGGAGTAATCGGCACATTTTCACTTAAACTCAACTCTCTCCATTCTTCAACAGTGTCGTGTTGACAAAGTGCTTTTAACCTTCAAACTGTGCGTTTTCCATTGTGGCGAGCCTTGCTTTCACCGGGCGAAATAGAAAGGTTCTATTTGGATTATCCCCTCCAACTCAAAGGCATGCGGAACCTGAGCCGTAAGCATTTTCGGGTTTCGCTTGGTGAAGGCAGGTTCGTCAAACTCAACCGTTTCGAGAACCGCTCGAATATCCATGATTTGAAGTTTTACTGTTGGAAGCTCAGGCCTCGTCGCGTCTACTTCAGCGTGTTGAACTGGCTGTTTCCTGAGGGAGTCTGTAAGAAGTGTAAGGGTAGGTATCGCGTTCCTCTGAACGGTGAGTGTGTCATTAGCGGTTGCGATAAACACCGAGATGGAGGGACGTATTTTGATTGGACTTGACCCTGCCACTATCGCATTGATTGAGACGCTAGCAAGCGTTGCTGGAAGTATCGGGAATCTTGTCTTGAGTCACAGAACAAGCCAGATTGAGAAGGACAAAGAGGATTTCTACAAGAATGTGAAGAACTATCACAACAGAACCGTAGAAATGCTTGAGAAAGAAAAGGGAAGTCCAAAACGGTTAGCGCGTGAAATAAGTGAAGATAGATTGTTTGTTTTCCTGGCAGGATATGAAAATACACAAGAAATATCCAGGGCATTAGCATATATTGAAAGACTTCCTAAGAGCAGACGAAGTGACCGCAAGGCTGTTCTTCGAGCTTTATTAAACGTATTCAGAAACATCTCCACGACTTCATATTCATAGACGAGGCGCGCCCGCGGGCGCTAGAGCGTATCACCGTTCAACCCCTCGCACTAGCCAAAACGCAATGAAAACTAGCTTGTAAGACTTGTGCGCGCCTTACACTACTATCGACAGACAAGTCAAGGCACCGTCTCCCTTTCTGAACTCTGATATCTCTAATTCCTCGACTCGAAAACCCTCTTTTTCCACGAGTTTCCTAGTCTCGGCATGACCTTTTGCGATCAGAACCGTTTCGTTTACGGCAAGGCAATCCGCAGCGTATTCCTCTCCTTTGGGAACAATGATTTTTCTCAGACCCTGTAGAACGTTTGTGTCAAAACACCCTCTCGAAAGGATGACAACTTCGTTTCCAAGATAAGTGCACGCAGACTTCAAGTGGAGAACCTTATGGACCTTTACTGGAATTACGTTCATTCTGCTGTTTTCCAAGATTTTCTTGAGCTGACTTACAGCGTGTAGATTCGTTCGAGCCGATATTCCAACGAAGACTCTGTCCTCAACTCTCAAAACATCTCCGCCGTCAATAGTAGCAGGTGGCTTGATGCGATATGTGTCCTTAAGTTCTTCCATGACCTTTGCGACTTCAGCCACTTCGTTCGCTCGCGACTTTACGCGGATATTGCAGATAACCGCCTTTTTCCCGAATACTACGGCCGTGTCCTCTACAAAACAGCTGTCGGGAAGAGTGTTGTCGCCTTTTATCCAGATTAGGCTCAGTCCAAGCTTTTGCAGCGCTCGGCAATACTCGGCATGTTGTCTCTTGGCAAGGGCAACATCTATCTTTTCACGATTCATTCGTATGCAACGGTCGTATGAGTCTGGCACAGGTCGAACAATAGCGTGTCTTGCTGAACCATCATCCATCGATTTCACACTTCAAATCCTACTGGCGCACAACTAGTTCAGCTTTTTCTAAGAACAGAAAAATGACGGTTCCGCAGGAGAGGTCTCCACTTTCATACGCAAATGGGAATTTGAGTTGCAATTTCCAGGTTTTACCCTACATTGCTTGGTTCTACGTAATCAAACAGTCTTCCTTGACGAGATGAACCTGGGCCATGTTTCTTGGCTCTCTTGATGACATATTCCACCGGGTATACTATGAGTATTCTTCCGTTGGAAAGGACTTCCTTTTCCGTGGCGAAGCCTTTTGCTTCTTTTCTTAATCGTGAGAGTTTCGCTTGTAGCGCTGGCAGGTTTTTTCTTCCTCCGTAACCCACGAGTGAGAAATCTGTGCCTACGACGCGGTGGCATGGCACTATTGGATAAAGAGGATTCGTGGCCATTATTCTTCCAACTGTTTTCGGTTCTGTGTCAGCTGTTTTGGCGATGTTGCCGTATGAAGTTACGTATCCGATGGGGATAGTAGCGGCGGCCTCGAGGACTTTCGCGACGTGTTCGGGAATGTATTCGGTGGCGAGAGAAAAGTTCTTAGATTCTTCATTGCCGGAGTCAAGTCCCTTCAGCATGAATATTGTTTTTCCGCGAATTCTGAGCCTTCTTCAATGACCTGATGTTCTGCGTCGTGTGGGACGCTTCCTAGAAGGTTTCGTACAGCTTTTTCCTTGGTTGAGTCAACGACAGTGGCTAGAATCCTCTCCCCAGTGTAGGCCAATCCAAACCATACGCCGTCGGCTTTCTTTACGTAAATGTCTATCATGCTTCACACGCTACTAGAACTATTACAGAACGAGTTACTTTGCTTTTGCTGTTGTTCTCAAGGCGCGCGCGTTGGCGGGCGCGTCTCTCCCAGGCTACCATTATCTTGGAATTCATCCTTTTTCCGCATATCTCTCTGAGCATCTGTTCCTTTAGTGCTGTTGCAAGTTGGTTGAGATGTGTTTGCCAGTGTTGACGTTGGTCTATTGTAGTTCTGTGTGGCTGCATTGGCGCATCGCGCGCGCTCTATTTCAACTAGACTCCGATTGTTTTTGCCACTTGTCGGAATATCCAGAAGCCCATCTTTGAACTTCTATGTACACCACACCCAGTAACATGCCGACCGCAAGTATCACTAGAATATCAACGAAGCCATAAGCCGGTCTGATCTGCTCAATGATCACCACAACCACGAAGAAAACGATCATTATTCCAACATGAGATAGAAGTTTCAGCAAATCAATGACAAACCATTTCGCGAAAATGTCCATCTTCCACACTCAATGATTTCACGGAGGTCAACGCCTACTTAAGTCTTGGCGCGAAACTAGCGCGCGCACCCTGTATACGTCGTCGTCCATCATCGTAGTGAAACATTTGGGTTTGGGATAAAACTTTACCCCCCAAACGCACACACACACCAAAAACCATCAGCCGCTAAGTTAACAGAACCAGCTTTAGCAAAACTTAAGTCTACGTTTTTGAAGAGGGTTTCTAGGGTCTCGTGTTCATCTTGTCCAGCTAATGGATTCACCTCCTAAGCTCGGACGTAAGCCATAAAATACGAGACCCCAACTGCATTAGTTAATTTAGGGACAAGCCAGCGCGCGATTGTGACTTTATTTAGCTTTAGTTTCGGCTCTGCTTCGCCTTTTTCTACCATTTTAACGTATAAAACCGAACTAAAGGTTAATTCCAAACGACAAACAAATTTCAACGAACTCGTCCATAACCTCTATCAACAATTCGCGCACGCTAAAAATTATGCAATGCAAGAACTGTCGTCTGTTTCACTTCTACAAGAAAGATTTTCTCAGCGGATACAAACTGATAAAAGTCAGCAAGAACCCCAACGTATGAAGCTGTCAAGCAGATTTATACTCCGTTTCATAATCAATCTAATCGCTATTAACAATTTCAGCATTTGATCAACTTTTTGGACTTCCGATAGGCTCCACAGTGTGGGCAATTCGATTGCTCAATGGAGAACAATGTTCCACAATATTCGCATTGTGCTGTCGTGGATCCAAACTCGGAAATCTCGGAAAGGTAGGATACGACCTTGTTGATACTCTCAGGTGGTCCTGTTATGCTTACTGTACAACCTTTGCCATAGTCTTCTATGAGAATCTTCAATGTAACGCTATCTATAGTGGCGTCAATGCGGTTCGCTACACTGTTGACGTCATATTCTTGATCAGAAAACCAGCTTGCAAGCATTGGCATCACTTCATTCATAGAAAGGTTCTTTAAAAAAACGAGTTTAGCAGGCATACACTTAGAATCCTCTAGTCTTCAGAAAATCCACTATCGGATCAATCCAGCTTCTAACGATTCTTCTCAAGGTTTGTCTTCCAGCTATGAGTGAGGCAAACGGAGGACTAATTGTATAATACGTTGTAACCATTGTCTTCCCAATCCTGTTCCTCAACATCCTTTGGTCCCGAAAAGCTCTCAGAACCTCAAGCTCAGAGGCAAGAGGACTTCCATATGCTGCAGTGGCTATGAAGCATCCACTTTTCTGTACTGGAGGAGGAGGAACATGTTGTTCGCAGTAGATCTTTTCTCCCACCATCTTGGCACAGTTGGAGCAAACAAATCTGCCACAGACTGAGCACTTACCAGCCATCTGACTAACTGGCTTCTTTCTGCCGCAGACATCACAGATATAGTAATTCTCTTCACCGCGAATAACCAAAAGATTCACCTTGGTTTATCCCATTATTGGGCGCGCGCGCATGGTTACCTTTGTTTGCATTTGATTAGCCAAAGAGAAGGAATTAAATTTTATGAATCATGAATCTATTCTTACGTTGGTATGCGCATATCAAAACAGAAAAAAAAGGGAAAGAATGAAAACTAGGTCGAAAGTGCAGAACTGAGGGATTAGGCTAAGGCGAGGGCGTCCAAGTCGAGTTGCAGGATGCCGGCGGAGTCAAATGTATAATCAGAATAATGCTTTGGTTGTTTTGGTTCGGTATGGTGACCGTAACGTTAAAGGTCGGAAATGGTTCAGAAGTGGGCAGCCAATCGGTGAAGTATTGGGGCTGAAAGTGTAACACTTCCGTGTGGTCCAATATCGCCACTATTTATCATCTGTTTCTTTTCACTAGCGCGCACTAAGCTGTTTTGCATCACAACATATAAAGCCCTTATTCTATTCGTTTCAAATGAAGTGTGTGTGTTTGGAGATAAAATTTTAGCCCAGTCGACCAGCCTAGCGAAGGTTTGGCAAGAGTCATAGCTCAATGCAGCCATTTAGAATCTTGGGACCTTAGCGCGCGCTTTTGATATCCAACTTAGCTTCTCTTCCATTTTATCGTCTAACTGCTTCATATAATCATTCTTCTGGCGATTTGATAACAAAAAATCTGTCCGAACTGTTCTAGCTGCTTCCCATGTCCAGCTATAATACAGATGTTCTTCTCAACTCTTTTAACTATGCCTATGTTATCTAAAACAGAAACTATTCCAAATACCAAACCAAATATCAATCTGTCCTTTACGAGTCTGAACCGTCTGAATTCTCTTACTGTAGAGACAAAATTTTCTTTGGAAAGGAATGAACTTCTTTCTTTGAAATGGTAACAGTAGGCGTTATGATTTACAACTATTCTCCAGAATTTTTCAATCCATTCTTTAATGAAAGCATCTTCTAGTGTGTGTAGTTTTTCTGGAATTTTGATGCCACTGATTGCGTTTTTTTGTATCAAAATGTCGTGGCATCCTCCTCTAATCTTGAAGACTCTTGCTGATGATGTCTGCATAAATCTGAGTTTTAGTCCAGATAAGGGTCTTGGTAGGTCTAAACCAAAAACTGCACCGACTTCGGGTAACATGAATGTTTTCATCTGTTCGAACCAGTTGTCGCACAATACTACGTCACTGTCCACAAAAGCAAACCAATCTGTAGTTACGGTGTTTATTCCTATTTGTCTTGCAAATCCTCTGGTACCGTGTGTTTGAATTATCGTTGCATTGTATCGTTTGAGTATTTCAACTGTTTTATCTGTAGAATAGCCATCTATTGCTATCAACTTGTTTACGGGAACATTTTTGTGGATAGACAGAAGACTTTGTTCTAGTGTCTTTTCACTGTTCTTGGTCAAGATTACTACGTCTATCATTCTTTACCTGAGCACCATTCACTTTTATCCAATCTTTTGTTGCTTGCACACGTCAACGGTGGATAGTCAGTTGAATCAGAACAGTATCCAACTTCATTTCTGGGCATCACAGTAAGAAAATAGCCGGAAACAACCAAACTAGGCAAAAAGTAGATGAATGAACTAAAAAGGAAAAACCTATTTCTCAGCAGAGACAGGCACATAGACATCCCACACGTGGCGATTTAAAGTGCGCTTTCTCCCTTGGCTAAATAGAGAAGGTAACGTGGATATAATTCCTACGGTCAGGACCGTCTGGTCAAGGTTTCAGGACACGTAGAACGCATGTCGTGTTTCCCTAGTGCACATGGTAATGGTAACTTGAAGGTGGAGGAACAGTCATAGCGCTCTACGAAACCGTCAACTGTGCCATTTAATGAGAGGATTTGCCTTGTCCAGCGCGCGCTTCATTTGGAAAATGGGTCGTGCATGCTGTGAGGTCAAAGAGGGATGGGCATGGGTGTGCCGTTTCTTGCTTCCTCAACTATGGGGAGCACTTGTTTCAGTTCTCTGAAGTATTTGAGCACGGTTATGCCTCTTGGAGTTATGGCGAATACTGTTCTGCTTTTTCCAACGGGCCTTTCCTCAATCAGGTTTTGCTTGGTCAGAAAGTCCAAGTATTCTTTCAGGACTTTGCAGTTGACGTTCGCTTTATACATTACATGCGTCAGTTTTAATGGTCCACGACGGGATAGCACTTGGAGAATGTCTACGTACATTTCGAGTTTGGAACGTCTCATGATTCTACCCTTCGCGTATGTGCCTTTCACCAGTTGGAGCAAGGGGTATAAACCGTTTATGAATCAGAAACCATGGTTCATGCCCACATGTTGCCGCGCCACCAGGAGTTTTCGTCCGGTCTTTGCAACATGTTTCTGTTCATATTGAACCCCTGGACAACCTGAACTTGGAATAGTTATTGCAAATATGTATTTCGAAACCGTATCTTGACAACGCGCGCTAGACAAAGATCCAGCTTCACTTTGACCTGAGACTCTCTCCATTTCTGAAGAATGTTGTATTGACAAACTGCTTTTAACGGTGAAACCTCATCGTTTCTCTTGTAGAGTGTAGTCTCGAACGAGCGGAGTGAAAACGTGAAGAATGAACCGCTCATAAACTACATCGTTGGAGATGGCAAGTTTAAAGACGACTTCTTTGGAAGATTTACGATTTGCAACGTTCCAGACAGCCTTCTCAGAGAGTTTATGCGAACGGTCGTTTGGCCGAAATATCCCGGCGGAATAAGCGAAGCCCTTCAGGACCTGATGAGAAAGGAAGTTCAGAGACAGAAGAAACTGGATGCATTCTGAGCACGCGCTACTCCCTGAAATCTCTATTGTCTGCATGTGTTCTGTTTTTGGAACAAAGCTGTTCTGAAACGTGGAATTTTAAGAGAGTCGAAGTATATTCTTCAGATGTGGTTTTGATAATGGTTGATTCAAAAGGCAATTCTGTTAGGCACTTGGGCATATTGAGAATGGTCCTGCTCATATTTGGATGCTTGCTTTTCCTAGGCTCAGCCATTTTTCCTTTTCTTCATGAAATTCGTCCTGCAAACATTATTCCTGAGGATTCGGACCGAACTAGTTATTGGTCGTTAAAGTGTTCCACCCAACAGGTTAGATCCCTTTTTCTTTATCAGACTGTTGAATATTGGTTCTATGACTATTGGGTCAAAGAATATGCCTATAGATCCGAGCTTCCATTGGTGTTTGTATTCATGCTCGTAGCTCAAATCCTGACGTTGATTACTGGAGTAGCTTCTGTTTTTCTCAACAAGAGGGTTCTGGCTCTTGCTCCAGCAATCCTATGCCCAATGGTCACTGCATTAATGGTCTACGTGGGCACGAGTTTTAGATCTTGGGAAATCTCCTATCAACAAGGCTACTGGCTTACATATCCCTCAATGCTGCTCTTCATAGCTGCCTTCACATTGAGTCTATTGAGCAACAAGAAAAAGACAGATCTCCAAGCTTCTAAGAACTGAAATCTTTGGAGTAAAGATTCTGGGTGATACCATACTTCTAGGGAGTCCCTGAAATCTTGATCAACAGAAATAACTATCAAGAAGCCTAAGCATTACTGGATGAGTGAAAACAGCTTATTTGAGAGATTAGAAAGAATAAGCAATAGCATGCCTAGTGGATGAAGTAGATGGCTCGAAAAGAACGATGTTCCCAATGTGGAAGTAAGAAAATAATAGTTGAAGCTGGTTCCAAGAAGTGTGAAGTATGTGGATACCAGTGGAGTGGAAGAAAAGGAAAGAAATCCTCCAAAAAAGAAAGAACAAGATACTAAAAGAAGAGTAGATGCTTAGACTCTAAACTTCTATGGACTCCCTGAAATCATTGTGAAAAAAGATACTAAGATCTGTCTTGGCGTTCTACGGTTCTTTGAAAATGTTTATTAAATCTTAATATACATGTGAGGACTTGACGAAAGATGAAAAACGAACAAAAAGATGCCGGCATCAATGATCAGTTATCCTGTGCTACAGTATCTGCACGGATCGTAGAGGAAAATATTGCACAAATTCCACACGCAAAATCCTTGAAAGACATAACGGCACAACAGAAGAAAAAGGAGGCAAGCAAACCCATCTATCTAGTTCGATACGAATAGCCTAAGTTCAACATACTCTATGCACATAATCTACGAACTACGATGGAAAACTTCTGGGGAGTCCCTAACATAGAACAAGTTTTAAGTTCTGACTATCTGAATCAGAACTGTAGAGAAAAATGAATAGGTACATGCCTGTCGTAGCTTTGCTAGTTGGAATTCTCCTAGGGTCGGTTGGCTGCTATGTGTATTTTCTTTCTGTAAGACAACCACGATCTTATCTTGTCAATACGTCTGGAAACGTAAATGCCTACAAATACCTAATCAATTCCTATAATTCAACACTAGGGCTTTGTTATTTGTATCCTGGTTCTGATGTGTATTGGGTTTGTCATGACAATGTTCTGGCTTCATGTGTTCTGGAGCAGTGGAATAGGACAGTTGCTGGCAATATAACGAAGACTGTAAGAAGTATTGCCCAAACATATGGACTGAACACTTCAGAAGACGGTCTTCCTTTGGACTGCAAGATGGAAGCCTTGCTGGGTTATGAGGTGCCCTTCCTTTTGCCTGACACAGAATCAATGATTCTGAATAGCTCCTATTATGGCTCTGTTCTCACCACAGAGAGAACCAAACCTGATTCTCACCTGAATATTATGGACTATGCAGATACTTTGTGTTATGCTTCTCTGGTTGAATGGAGAAACGGGAACTATTCTGGAGCAGACTTCTATTTTCAGCAAGCAAAAGCAATGTGGGATGGCAAAGGATTCAATGACACAGTTGCTGCCAAATATGGATACTTTGCCACTTACAAGCTTGGTCTATTCTACATGGCAAGTCAAGTTCTGGGACTAGACTTTGATTTCAAAAAAGAGCTTGTTGACATGGTCTGGGCATGCCAACTTCTCAATGGAGGCTTCAAGACAGACTATTACGACATTGGGAGCTTCCCAAACAACAGCACGACTAACACTGAAACTACATCAATCATTCTCCTAGCAAAAATCCCAACTAACCTAGAGATAACAGACTATGATGGTCTGGCAAGAGAACTGGCACTGAGCAGAAGCCTGAACTACGTCTTCATGACAACAATAATCTTCTTGACAATTGCTGTTGTCTACTTTGCTAGAAGACCTAAATCAACTTCGAAGGGGACCTAACTACCTACTTACTTTTTTCAGATTCTCGAAGTCACAAATATTCTGTTGTATGCACATAATCTACGCGCGCGCTTGAACTCGTCCTTAAGCACGTGCGTTTGGGCAAATGATACTCATCCTGAAGCTATTTTGTATTCTTTTCCACGCTCTACGAGCTGAACCCTGTCGCTTATCCTTTTGAACAGACGCGCGTTTTCTGTGTGTACAGGATAGGTCCTTTTCGGTTTTATTTCATTGATGAGATTTCCTATCTGCTCTTTGTTCAGATGTCCAGACGCGTGCAGTTGGTGAAACTGTATTCCGAAGTGGTCGAGCCAGTTGTGCAGGACTTCGTCTTCAATGTCTTCCTCGCTGAAGGGTTCGCTCATGCTGTGTATGAAGCAGCTGCCCCGCTCTGGCCTTATGTCTACTAACTCTGCAAACTGGTAGAAATCCAAGTCCATAATCAACCTTGCTTGGTTCTTGTTTACGAACTCGTGGGTCACCATTTTGTCCATGAATTCTCTCTCCCACACATAGTAGTCGGTGTCGTCGAAGGTTCCAGATTTCTTGCGTTTGTAGTACACGAGTATGTGTTCGTCCTTCATAGGGTCGGGCAGGTCGAGGCGTTCGTCGTCGACGAGCTTGCTTAACAGGCATGCTGTTTTTGGAGAGATGACTATTTTCCTTCCGTTCTGTTTGGTGACGTTGTGGAAGCTTCTGAACCTGTCCATGTCCCGGCTGTAATGTGTTATGAACACGATCTTGTCCGTGGATGAGACGATGTCGTTGCCTAGATGCTGTACCTGCGCCTCTGAATAGTTCTTCCTTTTTTCTTTCAGGGCCATTCTTGTGCCTTCACAGATTAGAGCCATGGGCTCGGATTCCTTTGCTTTCTGCACAAAATCGTCTGTCAAATCCTTTCTTGTGCCATGCATCCTCAGGTCGCCGGTGTAGGCCACGGTCCCTTCGGAAGTGTGTATGAGGAAGCCGTAGGCCGCTGGAATCGAGTGGTCCACGTGGACGGGTTCCACTTCAATGTCGCCTACTTTGATCTTCTTTCCAGTGCGAAAAGTCTTGTAATCGTGGTTTCCGTAATCGCAGAAGCTGCTTGTCTCTTCCATCGACTCGAGAAACAGTTTGGCGCCAACACCGAGGTACACTGGAATCTGAGGGTCGGTGAAGCAGATGTGGGTCACATGGTCGAAGTGAGCGTGCGAGAGAAAGATGGCGTCAATCTCCGGTTCTGAGTATGGAAGATCAGTGGAAGCCAGTTTCTCTTTGGCGTAGAGTCCTCGAATCTTTGGCAGCAAATCAAACTCGAAGTGGTCTCCCAAACCGTTTATCGCACGCGGCGAAAGCCAGCTCGTGAAGTATTCTGCGCCAAAACTGAAGGACTGGCCAAAATCAAACAACACCTTCGTCTTTCTATCCTGCACAAGGATCTTGTTGCCGCCTATCTCATTGACGCCCCCATAAAAAGTGAGTTTAGCCATATGATCCACAGACAGACACTACGCATCTTCTCCATTTCTATCTTAGCCTCGGCGCGCGCTAATGGATTGATAAAGGTGTTTCGGAATGACGTCGTAGTTGACCATATATAGCGCCCAGAACGTCGGCGCGTGCGCTTTAACGTCATTCTTGCTACGGTACACGATCCTCTTTCCTTGAGCCATTCAGCAATGTGCGCTTGCTGTACTTCTGTAAACAAATCCTATTAGTAGAGGAAGAATCAATAGTTACCGTGTGCGCCAACATAAATCAAGCGCTGCTATTCAAACTCTTTCGACAGTCCGGAATTAGCGCGCGCTAACCGTTATGCAAATATCTACTCGGTCCCATTATTTCTCTTAACGCATGATGTTCAAACCCGGATGGAACCCATATTGAGAGAGAATCCCAAATGATAGAATCTTTGTTAGAGAAAGTGAGGGCTTTTGATAGGAACGGAGCAGTCAAGATTGAAGTAGACGGTGCGATGAAATCGTTGATGAATTTTAGGGCAAGATATCGCTTTGCCGAGGATCCTGAATCGATAGAGACTCTTGATCCAGACGATATTTTCAAAGTGCAATCAAATGAAGTTGGAGAATTCTTCCATTGGCTAGAGTACTACCTGAAGCCAATTGGGCATCTGACTCTTTACTCAAATGTCTACAGGCAAATTAGAAATCAATTCGAAGATTTCAAAGAACTGCTTTATGTTACGGTCGATCCTGAGAAATCCTTAGCCCAAAAAGTGGACGCGTCATGGGACCGGATAAGAGGTATGGGCTATGACAGGCATATTGCCAAGAAGATTATTTTCTGCTTCAACTACGAAGATGGCGATGTATTGCCAATTTTCAAGACTAGCCATCTGGAACATTTTCGCAATGAGATTGTGGATGAACCCAGCTTTCCAGCGCAATATACTAGTCTGGGTGAGACGTATGAGTTCTTAATCTCTGAACTTCTTAGAGTTAAACAGAACTTACCGGAAACCATTTCTTGGGAGCTTCCATATTTCTCTAGATTCTTGTACGATAATTACCCTCCACCTCTGATGGATAAAAACCCAATCGACACAAACAGAAGAACAAAGCCAGATAGCGAGACAAGAAAGGAACAAATGCAATTTGGAGAATTTGCAGAACTGCTTAATGAACTGCAGAGAAAAGGAAAGATCTCGGCTGAGGAATATAGAAATCGTGGAAAGCTCTGGAGGGAACGACCCCAAGATAGACAAACATTGATTGACCGACTTAGAATGCTTCTGAACAAGTAGCAATGGCCCAAGATTTCGGTTTATGCGTGCGCTAGTAGAACTCGAGCCCTGCTGCCAGCGGCGACGTTTCCCGCAACTCCCACTTTTCAGTGACCACTAGCGCGCGCGGAAGTCTACGTAGGGACTCCTATTGCGACCTCAGGGTATTCAGGATCCATCTTATGGAGTTCGTCTCTGACTCGCTGCCTGAGCTCGACGGCAGGTTTCACGCAATAGTTGACGAAATCCTCATGTGTGGGCTCTAGGCTTGGGAATAATAGTTTCATGAAACCTGTTGCTAAGCGTGTAATTGCCTTCCTGTCTCTCAAATCTTGACAGTTTTCCAGTTGCATGTTTATGGAAACGTAGTCGGCGAAGCGTACGTCCTTTCTCAGCAAATGCAGTATCTCTGAGAAAAAGTCCCCTTTGAAGCCCAAGTATCTTGACGGTGTATCCTTTGTCACTCTGGGTAGATCCCATCCGGATATCAGTCCATGTATCCGATCAATAAAGGCAGTCTCTCTCAAGAAGTTGGGGATTTCGTTGAACAGACCGTCATCAGCATGCATTGGTTTTCTATTCTCGTCTAGGCTGATGTTGCCCATCATTACAAAACCGCATTCCGAGGTACCCATTGTCTTGCCACGGCTGAATCTACCAGATTCAAGGTAGACTCTCAAGCCTGCAATCACCTCGCCTGCGCTGTCTCCTTTTATGCTTTGCACTTCGTCAAGGACAATTGCGTCATATCTTGTGACGATGCCAGACGTTCCGGTTGCGACATTGTGAAACAATACTGCAGGGCTTACTTTTCCTCCGCCTATGACCCTTGCGTATCTTGAGAGATTGTCGTAGACAAACGATTTGCCTGTTCCTTTCGGCGCCAATTCAACCATGTTGACTCTGGGCTCTATGAGAGGGATGATTCTTGTGAGAAGGACGATCTTCTGTCTTTCAGTCAGTGCTAACGGATTGAAACCTATGCTTGAGACCATGAGGTCTATCCATTCGTGAGTGTCGAAATAATGTCTGCACTCGGCAAAGTAGCTCACGTCTATGCTGTGGACTTGGAACGGTTTGAACGACCGCATCCAAACTTGTCCCTTCTCTCCATAAATCGAGGGAGGAACATATGACAACTCTCCAATTCCCCATACTCCACTTGTCAGCATTAGTTCGTTCCCTTCGACAATTGAGTCTACGATAAACGCATCATTCATGTCCAATAGAGGAATCCTTAGGCGTCTTTGGCCTATTTTCAGGTTGACTTCAACGCTATAGTCGTCGAGAAGATGAACAGTTTCCATGTTGATGAGTTTGTTCTTGATTTCTTCCTTTTGTCCTTTGCTCGGAAGGTATTTTGCGAGGAAATCGGCGATCTGTTGTCGAGTTTTCTCAGTTAATGTTCCTTTCTCTGCGAAATTTGAGAGAATCCACTCGCCGACGTAAGTAGGGATTGATCTTGCCCCAAATCCGGCTTGATATATGAGATTTTTGTCAATGATGACCTCGCCATAATAGTCTAATGCTTTCTGTTCAAATGCTTCCATTTTCCACACCTCAAGGTAGTTCCCCAAGTTTGAAGGATGTTTCCATGAAAGACTTCATTTGCACCGCGAAAGTCTTTGTTTCAGTATATGGTTTCCCAAGGAATTTAAACTCGACAACAATTTCCAAACCTCTGCTTGTATCAAAACTCTTGTAGAATCTGCAAATGATCTTTGACTTGGACAAACTTGTCGAATCAATCTTTTCTATTACTGGAGCTGGTTCGATTATTTCTATGTCCTCTCTCTCTTCCTGTACAATTGAGGTTCTTACGTCTTCAATGGAAATCGAGTTTTCATTCACTATTTCTATTTCCACATTGGTCTTTGTCAAATATCGGAATTCATTTTGAAGTAGTCTTAGGGTTGGTTTCTTGAATGTTATTTTTCCGCCCTCGAGGGTAATAAACGGAACTATTGTTTCTTCGGGGGACAATCCTCCATGAACGAAGAAATGTTCGTTGGTTCTCTTGAAACGATAGTATCCTTTGGCGATCAGAACATTTTCTGGGAGGCCAAATGATGCTGCATCGAGATAATAACACTGGAATCTTATGTTTGCGGGAAGTTTGTCGTAATCTTTTTGGGAAACCGTGAGAAATCTGTGATGAGTATCGAGCGACTTTCCAACGAAGAAGGGAGGCTCTATCTCATTATGTGCGCTTGTCGGGATCATTGTGGAGCCGTGATCTGAGCATATGACGATCAGGGCGCTGTTTGTAAGGCCGTTCTGATTGAAAAAGCCCGTCACAAGATTTGCTAGATTCTGAAGCTCAGCCTCGACTGCTACAGAGTGTCTCTTTCCCAGTTTTCTTTCGTCTTGATGTAGAACATCGTCTATTTGGATGCAATTTACAAACAATACGTCTCCGATCGACGCTTTTGCATTTTCCAATTCCACGGTGCTTCTGAGGTAGAAGAATCGTCTGTCTGGAAAGCATTGTTGCCATTCATGTTGGATGAGAGTGTCATAGTCGAGAAGTATTTCAGATGCTTTTGGCTGCCCAGCAATTAGACAACGTTTGGATGTTTCTGTGTCGGACGGGATCATAGAAAAATAGGGGGTTTTTTGAACAAGTCTGAATCCATGGTTTTGTAACAAACTTGTTAGGACATCTGCGAATTTGTAGTTGAAATTGTCGACTACCAGAATCAGGAGGCACTTGTCGGTTGTTGGCATGCCGATGATTGTTGGAAGGATCTTGTAGACAATGTTTGGGAAATTGCTTCTAATTGCGATGAAGTTAGAGTATAGCCAATCGCCAAATGACTCGGATTGCTTGGAAAGATTATTGTCTTCCTTGTTTGTTTCTTCGAGCCAGAAGTGATACGGTAAGTATTGTTGTGTTGCCCATTCAAGCATTTTGGCAGCATCCCACGAGGATTCCGGGAGGCACGGGACATTGGGTCGCAATAGCAGAGCAAGTTTTCGCAATTCAGGCTGAACCACGGGTAACACATCGGAGAATTTCTTTTCCAGAGTCTTCAGGATATCATTCGTTAGGGCATCAGGCGATTGTTCGAATGTTTTTGCTAGTATCCTAAACTCTTCGGGAAGGAGACCGCTGGCCCATTCAACGATTTTTGGAGCATCGGATTTTGACAGTCCACTCTTGAATTGTGTGTTGAGAAATATCTCTATATTGTTCATGGCTGTTTCGATATCCGCGCGATCGATTTTAATGCTGGAAGGCACTAGATGGAGTTTTTTGATTGGGTAGATGACCTTGCCTGCGGCGCGTTCTCCTACTTCATTTGGGTAGTTTGCAAGAACTGCATATAGGCTTAATGTCATTTTGAGTTCTTTTGGGCTTCCTAGGAGATATTCAATTACCTCCTTTTCATGCTCATTTTTTGCATTCTTGAGCCAATTCTCGAGTTTTCTTTCAAATTCTTTGTTGATCAAATGCCTCTGCAAATTTGCTTGGGCTTCACTTGAACAAATTGCGGCAACAAGGTTAGATAGATTCTCCAGAGGTATTGTTTCTGAACACATCATGGTGGAAACGAACTTTGAGAGAACGAAATCAGTGAAACTCGGGTAAGAGCCTTTTTCCACGGCAAGACTAAGTAGGTTCAGGTCCACTACTTCTTGGTCTGTTACATCTGGAGGGACTTTGAATCCCCATTTCTCAGCCAGAAGAGTGCTGGGTCTTATTTCTTTGACTTCCAGAGTTGTTTCAGAGTATTTTTCTTTTAGCTTACTTAGCCACGCATATGCGGTCGGATCTTTGACGATGATTTTTGCAGCATTTTTGACTTTCAGGGATTCAATTGTCAACTTGTATGCTCTAACGTAATCAGAGGTGCTGTATACCACTGTGACTGATGCGTCTTGAGCATCCTCTATCCCCTGAGGATCGTAGTGAATGGATGTCTTTCCATTTCTCATTTTTCCGTCTCTTTCAGTAGTTCCGTGAGGGTTTTCTTGACTGCCTTCTTGTCTACGATTCCATGTTCTATGCTTTCCTTCACTAAAGATTGAAGGCTTGTTTTGAAGCTCTGCTCATCAAGTGGAAAGACAAACTGAACTAGAGTCTCGCCTTCTCCGAAGCCTTTGTCAGCATGTATCTCGTGCTTCGTATCTCGATCAATGAAATTGATTTCCGTCTCTCTGCTCCAATTGCCTTCTTTGTCCCCTGTCACCATTCGAAATCTCTTGTTGCCTCCATTGACATCTAGGCTTGTTGCTGATCTTATCTCACTTCTTTGAGACTTGCTGTCTGATGGGTCTTCGCCATTGCTTGTAGCGTAGACTATGGTGTCTTTTGCGGGAGGATTGACGACAAGTGTTGCAGATATTCTGTAACTGATGTTTGCCCCTTTCTTATTCTCTTCCGTCTTACATTTGTATACAGATGAAACTTTCCAAACTGGTGATTCTACCTTGATTCTGTTCTCCTCTATCTTTTCCTTGCCTATCCTGATTTTCTGGATGTAGTCTTGCGTTTTATCGCTGGTCCAATCCTTAACGGCCTTCAGACCGAAACCTGGATCCTCTGGAATTGCTACAAGAAATGTGTCAGATATATCCAAAACCTGCCCGAGTTTTCTTATCAGCGTTTTGCTTTCATTAGTATGCCATGGTGCATCAAGATCTCGCTGGTTAGAATCAAGTTCATTGTACCATTTCTTAATTCCTAGTCGAATGTCCTCAAGAGTGCTGCCTTCGATGGAGAACATTATTCTTATTTCGTTCTGGATCTTGTTCTTGAGATAATCGAATTCTTCATCGATATGTTTCTTGTCTGATTTTACCTTTTCAATAATGTCCTTTCCTTTTTCCTCGGTAATCAACTCTTCATAGTCATAACCGTAAATTGCTTGAATTTTGCCAAATACGAAATCGTGGGGAACCGTTTCGGAGATCTTGTTGAACGTTTGAAGGAATTCTGAAATAGTGGGCAGAAGCTTGCTGTCATAGCCTGACGATTTGGAAACTGCTGGAAGCGAATCCCACCAAATCTCTAGGGCAAGGTAAGTTTCTAGAACGGATCTATCGCCGATTTTTTGAGGGGTTCCAAGGCTGAACAGATCAAAAAGACGGTTAAGAAACTCTCTTTCGGCACGAGATATTTGTCTGTAGACCAGAACAGCGTTCGGGTAATTGCCTTCTATCAGAGAATAGATGACGTCAAAATCCTTTATTTCAATGTCACCAATTTCAGTTTGCTCTTTCCTTAGCCTTACACTATCGCCATAAAGTTTCAGCACTATGCTTAGAAATAGCGAGAGAGAGATTGGCCCTAGACCATATGGTGGACGTACATATTTCTCAATGATATCTTCTCTTACTTTGATCCCTGTTGTTTCCTTGATTCTTATTTGACTCATCATGTCGAC